>Ga0209121_10000355_pt1 | contig 48283 bp, 39 predicted proteins | sample Cruoilmetagenom3_FD_187292 | JGI IMG/M metagenome (GOLD analysis project Ga0209121, IMG submission 187292) | Oil polluted marine microbial communities from Coal Oil Point, Santa Barbara, California, USA - Sample 3 (SPAdes) (version 2) | ecosystem: Environmental > Aquatic > Marine > Oil seeps ... | reverse complement strand
GCCACATTGTCGAGATTCGTGGTACCCACCGGCATCGTGGACGCCACCTGCAAGGTGTACGTCACGCTACCGGTCGCGCCAGGTGCGGCAGGTCCAAGCTCCCACGTGATGGTGTCGCCCGAAACCGTGCCTCCTCCGGCGTTGACCACGGTCAGGTACGTGTCATCGAAGTCATCGATGATCGTGAATCCCTGGCTTGCGCCCTCGCCGACATTCGTCCACGTCAGCGTGTAGGTGATGATGTCGCCAGGATCAGCGACCGTCTTGTCTGCCGTCTTCACGAGCATCATGTCCGGCGGTGTGAAGAGGAGCGGTGGCTCGGTGAGGATCGTATGCGTGTCCTCATCCGACACCGGATGCTGATACTCATCGATCGCCTCGACCGTTGCCACGTTGGTGATCGCCCCGTTCACAGCCAAGATGTCCGGCGTGAGAATTGCGATGACCTCGATCGTGACCGACTCCCCAACAGCCAAGCTTCCGATATCAGCGATATCCCCGAGCTTGTCATCGGTAAGGGTCGTGCCAAACAGCGGGACGTCGCCCGTGTTGGTGACCACGTACGTATAGGTCACATCAGTATCGAGACCCTGTGGGATGAAGTCCCCGACAGGTACATCCGAACTCTTCACCAAGGTGATCTCAGGATTGATCACATCGACGAAAGCATCGTCGTCTGCCTCAAGCCACCCGTCGACCGCCATGTCCGCAGCCTCATCGATCCAGCCGTAGTGCGCCTGAACCGTTGCGACGTTGGTGGTGTCCTCACTCACAGGAGCCGAGAGGAGCAGCGTGTCCGAAGCACCCGGGGCGAGCAGCGGGATCGTCCCCACCGCACCGAGGATGTCATCGGTGACGACCAGAGTGTCGAGCGGGTAGTCTCCGTCGTTCGTGACGACGTACGTGTACTGGACAGTCTCCCCTGCCAGAATCACGGTCGGATTCGCCGTCTTGACGATGCTGACTGCCGGATCATGCACGTAGACCATTGCCTCATCCGTGTCGGTATATGGATTCTCAAACTCATCGATCGCAGTGACCACCGCGATGTTGAACGTGTCTTCCAGCAGATCAGCAGGAGCGGTGAATGTAGTGCTCTCACTGACTCCGAGGTTCGCTGCGATACCGACCTGACCGAGCTGATCGTCATCGACCACGATGTTCATGAGCGGTGCATCACCCGTGTTGGTGACCACATACGTGTACAGAACCGAGCCGCCAACGAGAATGTGCTCATGGTCGACGGTCTTGACGATGCTGACACTGGGATCGATGACCTCGACCGTTGCCTGATCGCTGTCCGTTACCGGATGCCCCTGCGCGTCGTAGCCGGTGACATCCACGGTATTCGTTGTGGTCTCGGTCAACGTCGTCGGAACGGTGAAGGAGAAGCTTCCGCCGACAGCAAGATCAGGAATAGATTCACCGGTGATGTCGAGCATGTCATCGACTGCCAAGATGTTCCCCAAAGGAACATCACCGACATTCGTGACCATATAGGTGTAGCTGACAGCGTCACCAGTGATGATCTTAGGATCCGAAGCCGTCTTCACGATCTCTATCGCGGGATTCACGACTCGAACAGTCGCCGGCGAGGTAGCCGACACCTGTCCGGCGAACGGAGTACCGGCGACCGCATAGTTGCCCACGACCGTACCGATGTTCGTGGTGGCCTCGGAGATGTTCGCGAACGCAGTGAAGGTTTCAGACCCACCATTGGCGAGCAGCAGTGGCGTGGAACCGATGATCCCGGGGATCTTGTCATCCGTGACGGTCACGCCGGTGAGATCCATATCTCCCGTGTTCGTGACGAGATACGTGTACATCACGAGCTGGCCCGGTATGACCACAATAGGATCAGCGGCCTTCACGATCGAGATCGACGGATCATGCACGTAGACCATTGCCTCATCCGTGTCGGTATATGGATTCTCAAACTCATCGAGCGCCGTCGCAGTGGCCACGTTGGGCGTATCAACGGACAGATTCGTGCCCTTGGCAAGCGTTGAGCTCGCACCAGGAGCCAAGGATGCGATCGTGCCGATATAGCCGAGCTGATCGTCATCGACCACGATATCCATGAGCGGCGCATCGCCGTCGTTGGTCACTTCGAACGAATACATGACCGCACCGCCCACGAGAATGTGCTCGTAGTCAACGGTCTTGACGATGCTCACCTTGGGATCGATGACCAAGACCTCGGCCGTAGCCGTATCGGTTACGGTGGTCCCGAATTCGTCTTCACCCGAAACGGTGACTTCGTTGGTCGTGTCCTCAGTCAACGTTGCTGTGACCCAGAACGTGAAGCTTTCACCAACACCCAGATCCGGAATGGGGATGGCGCTGAGGTCAAGCTTGTCGTCAACCGCAGTGATGTTCGTCAGAGGAACGTCGCCCGTGTTCGTGATCGTGTACTCATACGTCACGGTCGAACCGATGACGATCTTAGGTGCAGAAGCGGACTTCTCAACCTCAATAGCCGGATTGGCGTCCGGATAGTTGCCAACGAAGACGTCGGTCGTCCCCTCGGCAACGATAGTCACGAGCATCGGGAACGAGTATGCCGTAGCCCAAGGTGCCGCGAGCATCGTTTCGGTCAGGTTGTAATCACCTGCAGGAAGCGGGCCGAACTGGAAATCTCCATTGGCATCCGAAGTCGCGCCAAGCGCGATCGGGAATCCAGGAGTTCCGTCGCTGAGAATGAAGTCCCAACCCGGCAGCCCGATCTCTAGAGGATCCGCGCCGTCGCTGTACTGGCCGAGAGGCTCCCTATCGAGGAACTTGTGCCCCTCCACCATTCCCGTGGGAACCGGTGGCACGGGCCATGGCAAGGTCTGCTTGCCAACACCACTCAAGGCTATGTGCGTCGAAGATCCGGGATAATAGGAGCAACCGTTGTGCGGAGTAGCCTGCTGCTGCCACCACGCGGTGATGGAAAGATGGGCCTCAAAGTAGATCACGACTGCGCCGTCGCCCGGAATTACGAGCCCCGCAACCGCAGAGTCATCGAATTCGACGACATGCTTCTCATCCGTGTCTCCTGGGAGAGTCCCAGGCATTCCCGCGTCCGGGTCGGACGACGGAGTGATTGCGTTGGTCGGCGACCAGGGAACGATTCCGGCAACGGGATCGCCGGGAACGAATCGCCAATCCTTGGTCTTGTCGAGCCCAATCGCATCGCTCTGCGAACGATAGTAGTCATATGCAACTGCAAAACTCGGCAGATACGTATCCACCGAGTCCTTGTTCGTGATGATCATGCGATAGCTGACCCACTCGCCCTCGTCATACGAGCCGAGGTTTCCGTCCACCCAGCTACCATCTGAGTGACGTCCCTCGAAGTCAACATTCAGTTCGGCTTCTTGTGACGGGGTGATACTCACAGCGGGGATGATCGGAATGTCCTCGACGGACGGCATGATCGCCAGCGGTTCCACAACTGCCGGTTCCATCGCAAGAGGTTCAACAGCCGCAGGCTCTACAACAACTGGCTCAGCCGCGGGGCTTTCCTCAAGCGCGGGCCCTGCTGGATCCTTGTCTTCTTTCACGGGATCCAAGGCCGCCGACTCCTTGCCCTTTGCGTCCTCCGCGGTCGGTGGTGACACATCACCTGACTCGGCCTTCTCGCCGCGATCGCCGCTGGGCGCAGGTACGGCACTGCCGATTCCCGTGAACCCAATGACGAACACGAACGCGAGACACAGAGTTGCCACACGGTACCACGCGGCCTTCCGGTACATCGCTCGTGCCATCGATCTCGACCCCCTCGTTGAGAACCCGATCTCCATCAGACCCTGAAACGCACGAGACCGACCCATAAAAACGGGTCGGTCTCACCATTGACTCTGCGCCGGTACCTCAGTGACCGAACTCTCCCGGCGCGTCTTCGTCTCCCGATGGATCAGCCCTCAGCAAGGGCCAAATATGGAGTTTTCAGGTGCCTTTAGCAGCACACTCTGTGCCTGTATACCCCGAGCATGGTCGATTCAGAATGCCTCAGGCATCCTCCGGTAGTAGGAGTGCAGGAGGAGAAAGAAAACGGAGCGCACTAGGCGCTCCGCTGTCGTGAATACTGAATACGATTAACTAGGCCTTGTCGCCGCTCTTCTTCCCCGGGCGACAGTCGAACAAAAGCGCGTGCTTGAGCACGTCATCCATGCTCTCCACTGGCACAATCTCCAGATCATCCCGTACGTGCTCCGGGAGCAGATCCAAATCGCGCACATTGTCCTTTGGAATGAGGGCCTTCCTGATTCCAGCACGGTGCGCTGCGAGCAACTTCTCCTTGAGCCCCCCGATGGGAAGGACGCGGCCACGCAGTGTGATCTCGCCCGTCATGGCGACATCCCTACGAACAGGACAACCGATCAATGCCGATGCGATCGCCGTGGCCATGGTGATGCCAGCCGACGGTCCGTCCTTGGGAATGGCAGCAGCGGGCACGTGGATGTGCAGATCGAACTTCTCCTGGAAGTCCTCCGGCACATCTAGCTCATGGGCCCGCGTACGTATATATGAGACTGCGGCTTGCGCGGATTCCCGCATCACATCGCCGAGTTGCCCCGTGAGGATGAGGTTGCCCTTACCCTTCATGCAAGTTGCCTCGATGAAGATCACATCGCCGCCCACAGGCGTCCATACAAGGCCAGTCGCCGTGCCGACCTCGTCCTTCTCCTCGGCCAGACCAAAGCTGTACTTGGCTGGCCCGAGATACTTGTGGAGCGTGCGCTGGGTGACGCGCGTCTTGCCCTTCTTGCCCTCGACCACCCTGCGGGCGACCTGCCGACATATAGCCGCCACCGTGCGCTCCAACCCGCGCACACCTGCCTCGCGCGTGTAGCGACGCACGATCTCTCTGACCGCGTCCTCGGTGATCTCCACCTTGCTCGGGGTCAGGCCATGTTCCCTAACCTGCTTGGGAATCAGATATCGGAAAGCGATGTGCGTCTTCTCATCCTCGGTGTAACCGGGGAAATGAATGACCTCCATGCGGTCGCGCAGTGCCGGGGGAATCGGATCGAGCAGGTTCGCCGTCGTGATGAACATGACATTCGAGAGGTCGAACGGCGCCTCGAGATAATGGTCCTGGAAGGCGTTATTCTGCTCAGGATCGAGAACCTCGAGCAGAGCCGACGTGGGGTCTCCCCTGAAGTCGGCACCCACCTTGTCGATCTCGTCCATCATGAAGACGGGGTTCTTGGTCCCCGACTGGCTGATCGACTGAATGATCCGACCGGGAAGCGCACCCACATACGTACGCCGGTGACCACGTATCTCGGCCTCGTCGCGCACGCCGCCAAGCGACATGCGGATGAACTCACGCCCCAAAGACCGTGCAATCGACTTGCCGATGGAAGTCTTGCCCACTCCAGGAGGCCCGACGAAACACAAGATCGGTCCGCGCATGTGCTCCGTGAGCTTGTGAACAGCCAGATACTCAAGCACGCGCTCCTTGACCTTCTCGAGCCCATAGTGGTCCTCGTCGAGAATGGCTTGAGCCGTGATGATATCCAGCTTCTCCTCGGACTCTGTGTTCCACGGCAGACCGATGAGCCAGTCCAGATAGGTTCTAATGACCGACGTCTCAGCTCCCGCGGGCGGCATCTTCTCAAAGCGGCTGAGCTCCTTGAGCGCCTTGGCCTCGACCTCCTCGGGCATCGCGGCACCAGCGATCTGCTCCCGATACTCGTCAACCTCAGCGGTAACCTCATCGAGATGGCCAAGTTCCTGCTGGATCGCCTTGAGCTGCTCGCGCAGGAAGTACTCGCGCTGACTCTTGCTCATCTGGTCTTTGACCCGGTCCTGGATCTTGCTGCCGAGTTCGAGTATCTCGAGCTCCTTGCGCAAGAACTTCGCTGTCCGCTCCAAACGACTCATAGGATCAAGCGCCTCGAGGATCTGCTGCTTCTCCTCGATCTTCAGATTGAGATGGAACGCCACGAAATCTGCGAGGCGGCCCGGCTCTTCTATATTAGTTGCCGCAAGAAGAACCTCCTGCGGGATCGGCTTGCCCAAGTCTGAGGCTTTCTCGAAATCGCCGATGAGGGCTCGCATGAGCGCCTCGGTCTCCACATCCCGCTCGCTGGGCTCTTCGATAAGCTCGACACGTACCAAAAAGTACGGCTCCGTCTGGACGTACTCCAATATCCGAATGCGCTTCTGTCCCTCGACGAGCGCCTTTGCGGTGCCGTCGGGAAGCTTCATCTCCTGCATGATCGAGGCGACGCAGCCAATCTCATATATATCGTCAATGGAGGGATCCTGGGTCTCTGCGACCTTCTGGGTCACGAGCGCCACAAGATGTCCCTCGCGCATGGACTCCTCAAGCGCCTTTATCGACGGGTCCCTGCCGACGAACAACGGAACTACCAGATTGGGAAAGAGGATGAGATCCCTCAGGGGGATAAGAGGCAGAACCTCAGGTATGGGGGATGCTGCGCTCTGCTGCGATACCATGTCCTGCGACGTCCTTTCGCTAGCTACGTGAGATACTCTATCTGCCCGTATAGATTCAATGGTACACGGTGTCACAAGACCAGACTCGACCCCCGAAAGGGTTCCGTGGATTCACTTCGGCACACATGGCGCAACATCCTGTACGCCGTTCTCGTATCGGCGCTATGTATTTCGCTTGGCTCGTTGCGTCTTGCAGCCGCTGCACCGACCTCTTCGTCGCCCGATACCACTGGGGACGGGAGTGCGATTCTGAGCCTGGCCACCATCTCTGTCCCCCCGGACGGTGATCTCAACGCAGACATATCAGTGGGACTTCCCGACGAGGCTTCTTATCTGGAAGCGCGCATCAGGATGTACCGCCCCGACGGACGCCTCGTCTATCAAAAGACAGAGGTCATGCATGATGTGGCGACATCAACCGTGTCCTTCAGCTTCGAACGCGAACTGGCCGATCTCGACATGCCTCCAGCGGCGTATCCCGTTGAAGTACGAGTTGGCGTGGAGCTTGCCGACGACGGTCGTGTGATAGAACACCTCCTCAATACAGACCTGCTTGTCCATGACCCGGAGCGCGGTCCCATGGGGTTCGTCCCGGTCGTACGAATCGGCTGTTCCCCCGCCCTCGATCCTGCGGGACGCTTCTCCAGCGATCCCAGTGATGATTCTGCTGCACGAGACGCGGTCAACGAGCTGGCAAGATACGTCATCGATGACGAAAATGCCGTGCTGTCTCTTGCTATCGCCCCAGTGCTGGTCGAGGAATGGAATCTCGCATCCGCGGGCTACGAGATCATCGGCGCCGGAGGTGTCGATGTCCTGGGGCCGGACGCACCTGGAGCGGTGGCGTGCGCGGAGACGCTCGACCTGCTGAGAGAGGCGCTCAAAACTGGCCGACTGGAACTCCTCGACGTTCCCTACGCTGATCCCGACCTCACTGGGCTGGCTCAGTCAGGGCTCATGGGCGAGCTCCCGCAACAGTACGATCGCGGCCGGACGGCATATGGGCAGACTCTGGAAACCACCCCCTCGGAGGGCACTGCGATCTCCGGCGACTCGATATCAGAAACAGCGATGATGCTCATGGTCGACGCCGGAATCGAATTCGCGATCGTCACCGACCGAATCATGCAGTTCACCGCGGAAGCGACTCCAACCGGCGTATACATGTCATCTATCTCCCCAGCCCGTGCTTTGGTGAGCGACACCGCGCTGTCTCTCGCACTGGCCGACGGAAATGATCCAGCGGCCACGCGCATTCTGTTCAATCGCTCTGTATCCGAAACGGCGACCACCTCAGCGATAGCGACCGTCGAGTTCGGGCCGGGATTCGCCGCAGACATGACGGAGTTCATCGACTGCCTTCGGGCGCTTCGCTCGGTTTCATGGCTAAGACTGACCGATGCAAGAACCGCCGCATCTGAGGCCACGCGCGGTCGACTCGATCTCCCCTCGACCCCTGACTCAGGTGAGGCAGCCCCAAGCGACTACTGGCCCGATGTAGCGGAGGCCACGCGCATGGCTCGTGCGCTTGCACGGGCTACGGGATCCATGGATCCCGAGGCGATTCAGGCAACCGACTCCGCGATGCGCGCGCAAAGTCGATGCTGGGCGGGCCCCGATCAGAGTTGGGGACTCATCGATCGCGGCCGTGCGCACAGTGCTGCAGCACTCAGAATCGCCGAATCCTACCTCAACGCCGTCTCAATCAGTGCGCCGGATGTGACTCTCCCGAGTGCTTCAGGACAGATTCCGATCAGCATCGTGAACTCGTCGGACAAGAACCTGCAACTCTCCGTTAACCTCTCCACGACCGACCTCGCTTTACGAGGCAAGAACACGATCGAAGTGACCGTCCGTCCGTCTGACAACTTCCTGACTATTCCGGTCAATCTCGAGTCATCGATCTCTGGCCGACTGGGTATCGAGATCAGGGCCGGCGAAACCGTTGTCGCGAGTCACACGGTACGCGTTCAGGCCTCCTACCTCGATAGGCTCGCCATCATTGCCGGGGTGGTTATCCTTCTCGGCACGCTACTCGCTTTCATTCGCAAGCGAGTCCTATCCGCATAAAGAACACACCCTGATTTCCCTACCCGCCTGAATAGGTAGCGGTACACTGAGGGTACGCTGTTCATGGAGGTACCCTGACGTGCTGCAAAAGATACTGGTTCTCATAGTCTCCCTTGCCATCGTCGGCACACTGATCAACGACATCGGCCGCTTCGTGGTCGCGAAGTCGGAGATCAGACAAGTTACCGCGCAGGCGGCGACGGTGGCAGCGACAACGGGGGGCGACCGGGATACCAACGGAATTGCCGCAGTGGAGTACGCTCTCCTTAACGGCGCCACGGTATACCAGTACGATGAGGACGAACAGCGAGTCTACGTCTGGGCCCTGTTCGAAGTGCGAGGAACATGGATCGCTCAACCCATAATGAACATGATCGGTGGCAATCCGCTCGACGCGCCGATCAACGTCGAAGGCTACAGAACCGCCTTCCGACAGTAATCTGACCAAATAGTCACCGACGAGAACACAGCGAGGTGCGATGCGAACCATAGTGATCGACACCAACGTTCTTCTGGCGAACCCCAGCTCCCTGTTCGATTTCCCTGATACCGAGATCATCATTCCTGAAACGGTGCTGGGCGAACTCGACAAACTGAAGACGTCCCGTGCCGATGCGGACCTGCGGTTCAGAGGACGCGAGATCAGCCGCATCCTTTTCGAACTCTCGGAGCAGGGTAGCCTCATCAACGGCGTGGAACTTCCCGACGGAAGCCGCATGCGCGTGGTCCCCTTCGACTCCGACGTGACGCTTCCCGATGGGATGACGTCGCGCAACGCCGATGACAGAATCCTCGCCGTCGCCTTCCAGGTATGCCAAGGAGAGTGCGAAGGCGGACTCACCGTGGTGACGAACGACCTCAATATGCTCCTCAAGGCTCAAACCCTGGGCCTGGATGTCGAACGCCACGGGGAGGGCCCTGACGGCAACTTCGCCAAGCGCTACATCATCCGCCCGTTCCAGCGCTACCGAATCCCTCTCACGATCCTGGGCATCTCTGTTGCGGTTTTCGCGGCCATCGTAGTCCTCATCGTGTACGGCCCAGGCTCAGCAGGCACGTCCTCCTCGTCGGGGCTGCCGACCGAATTCCGCGAGCAGCTCTCTGCCTCGGATCAGAAGATCTTGGATTACCTCAACACGCTCGAACGCAACGAGGCGGACCTCGACACTCGTCTCGCTCTGGCAAACACGTACTACGAACTCCGACTTGAGACCGGCGATATCCGCTACTCACAGTTGGCGATCCGGCACTACGAACGCTATCTGGAGATCAAGCCGGACAACACGGACATACAAGCGGATCTCTCGGCATCCTACTTCTATGCGGGACAGACCGATCGTGCGATCCAAGAGGCCGGGTCAGTGATCGCCCTTGAGCCCAACCACCTGCAGGCGAACTTCAATCTCGGGATCTTCTACTGGCAGGGACGGCGCGATTTCGCCGCTGCGGCGACGCAGTTCAACAAGGTCATCGAACTCACGAACGACGATTCCAGCGATACGGCACATGCGATCAACCAACAGGCGATCGCCCGCTTGGCTGATGTCTATACTGATGCAGAAGCAGCCGGCCAACCACTCGATCCGGGAGGTACGTTCTAGAATGCGCACCATCGATATCGCCATCATCGGCGCAGGCCCCGCAGGGCTCACCGCCGCACTCTATGCCGCACGCGCACGTGCCTCCACCGTAGTATTCGAACAGGGGATTCCTGGCGGCCAGATCGTCACCACCGACTGGGTGGAGAACTACCCCGGTTTCCCCAAGGGACTGTCCGGCCAAGAGCTAGGCGACCTCATGCTCGCACAGGCCGAAGAGTTCGGTGCGGAGGTCCAGTCGTTCACCGCCGTAACCTCGATCAAGCCTGCGGATCTCGACTTCATCGTCACCACATCCGAAGACGAGGAATTCCTCGCCAAGTCGGTCATCATCGCCACAGGTGCCATCCCCAAGAAGCTGGGTGTGCCCGGAGAGGCTGAGTTCACCGGCCGCGGCGTGTCGTGGTGTGCCACATGTGATGGTGCACTGTTCAAGGACAAGGTCGTTTCAGTGGTCGGTGGCGGCGACGCCGCCGTCGAGGAAGCGCTCTTCCTGACCAAGTTCGCGAGTCGAGTCCACCTGATCCATCGTCGCGACGAGCTGCGCGCCACAAAGTGCATCCAGGAGAGGTGCTTCGCCAACGAGAAGATCGAGATGCAGCTGAGCCGCACGGTCAAGGAGATACAAGGTGCCGACGGAAAAGTCAGTGGGACACTGCTCGCCTCGACGAGCGGAGAAGAGGATCTGCTTCTCCCCTTGGACGGCGTATTCATCTTCGTAGGTATCGATCCGGTCAACACAACGGCAATAGACCTTGTCGAGCTGGACGAGAAAGGGTACATCAAGATAGACCACGATGGTCGAACGAATTGGCCGGGCCTATTCGCCGCTGGCGATGTGACGGACTCGGAGCTCAAACAGGTCATCACCGCTGCTGCCAAGGGCGCATCTGCTGCGTTCGAGGCACTCCGGTTCATAGATGAAAAGGTCTGCTCCATTTAGGCGCGACCGCAAACGAAGGGAGTCACGAGGGTATGGCAGACATCATGACGATCACAGACGCGGGATTCGAGGCCGACGTCGTCGGTAATGCGAAGCCCGTCATTCTCGACTTCTGGGCCCCTTGGTGCGGCCCCTGTCGGATGATGGAGCCCGTGCTCAAAGAGATTGCTGAAGAATACGGCGACAAGCTTGTCGTGGGCAAACTGAACGTGGACGAGAATCCTGCGACAGCCACCAAGTTCGACGTCCTGTCGATTCCGACGCTTCTCGTGTTCGCGAACGGCCAGGTCGCGAAGAAACTGGTCGGCGCAATGCCAAAGAAGCGACTCATCGACGAACTCTCAACTTGGATCGGCTGAGACAGAGAACAGGGAGGCACGTAGCGTGTGTGAACACGGAATCAACGTTGACCAGCTCAAGCTCGCCATCGGCCAGTCCGATGACGCGATCGCCATGGTTCAGCAGTGGCTTGAGCAGTTGCATCACTTGGCAGACCACGGACATCAGCACGACGCCAGTGCAACACTAGCTCAGGCTGGCGTCCTTCTGGGCGAGGCTCGGGCCAAGCTGGAAAAGACAGCGAACACACTGGAGAACCCAGGCGGGAGCGACGTGAAGGTCGAACTCGTCTAGCCGAATCCTCGCTTCATACTTGAACGACTTCAACACGACCGGGCGACCTTGACAGGGGACCCGGTCGTGCTACGCTTCCTTCATTCGTGCTACGCGATAGGGAGGCACCATCGTGGGTAAGTTGAGCCGTTTCGGCGTTGCCATGGACGAGGATCTCTTGGATCGCTTCGACCGCCTGGTCGAGCGCCGCGGGACTCACGCGAACCGCTCTGAAGCGGTACGCGATCTGGTACGCGACGCCCTCGTCGAATCCGAATGGGAAGACTCCGACGAAGAGATCGTCGGAACCGTGACCATGGTCTTCGATCACCACGCGAGTGACCTCTCCGAGAGACTTGACTCCCTGCAACACGCTCATCACGACAAGATCGTCTCATCCATGCACATCCATCTCGACGCACACAACTGCCTGGAAGTGCTCGTTGTCCGCGGAACGAGCGCCCAAGTACGTGCGATCGCTGATGGTCTGCTGGGCACGAAGGGTGTGAAGCACGGGAAGCTTGTGCTGACCACGACGGGTCAGCACCTCTAGGAGAGGAACTGAGGAATGCACATACCTGAGGGCATGCTCACGCAACAGACCACGGTCGCTTCATGGATTGCTTCGCTACCCGTCGTGGGTTATGCGGTCGTCACCGTACGCAAGAAGATGTCCGACTCTCGCGTCGTTCTCATGGCAGTGCTCGCCGCTCTGATCTTCGCGCTGCAGATGCTCAACTTCCCCGTGGCGGGCGGCACCTCCGGCCATTTCGCAGGCGGAGCAGCAGCAGCCATCATTCTGGGCCCCTGGGCGGCGGTACTCATCATGACCACCGTCCTCATCATTCAAGCATTCATGTTCGCCGACGGCGGCGTGCTCGCCCTGGGCGCCAACATGTTCAACATGGCAATCGTCGGCCCCATGGTGGGCTGGGCGGTCTATGCACTCGTGACCAAGTTGCGCGACACCCGCGTGGGAAGATCGATCGGCTCCTTCACCGCGGCATGGTCAGCCACCATGGCCGCGGCTCTGTGCGCAGGCCTCATGCTTTGGATCTCGGGCCGTGCGCCCTTTGGAATCGCTGTGGGCTCGATGGCCTTCTGGCACGCCATCATAGGCGTCGGTGAGGGCCTCATCACCGCAGCGCTCGTCAACTACATCCTATCGGTTCGTCCCGACATCCTCGAAGCGCCCGAGCGCACGGTTTCCACCCGCGGTGTGGCTATCGGTATGGGCGTGTTGGCTTTCCTCGCAGCGGGACTCTCGTTCCTTGCCTCAGGCAACCCGGACGGTCTGGAGTACGTCTACGAGAAGATCGGCACCTCGTACACCGCCACGGAGCTCGTCTCGGGCCCACTCCCCGACTATGCCGTTCCCGGACTCAGTAATGAGACCCTTGCAGGCATTCTGGCTGGATTCGTGGGTGTGATCGTGACCGGAGTCGGACTCTACGCAGTGATCACGGCACTTCGCGGCCGGCGCCTGGGCCAATAGAGAAGCACCTATGACGCCCGCATCACACGACAAACACGGTTCACCGCAGGGCGTGCATCGCCACGTGCATGCGCACGATGCCGAGCCGAAACATCGCCACCCACATCACCACACAGAGCGGGATGCGCCCGCCCACGAGCACACACATGGAACCGGATTCCACGCGCTGACGTACATCTGCTCGCCGATCCATGAGCTCGACCCACGCGCCAAGATCGCAAGCGCACTCGCGATCGTCATCGCCGTGGTCGTGGGACCTCCGCCTCGTGCCGAGGAGTTCGGTGCGCTCGTGGCGCTCCTCGTGGCCATCGCACTTCTGGCCAGACTCCCCGTGCTTCGCGTGCTCAAGCGGAGCACACTGGTCATTCCCTTCGCGGGGACGATCGCACTGTTCGCCCCGCTCCAAGGCGACGCCGGCTCACTCAATGTCACCGGTTTCGCAACCGCGTACGCAGGCGGTGGCTGGATCGCCGCCTGGGCCATCCTGAGCAAGGCGTGGCTGTCCGCGTTCACTATGCTGATCCTCGCAGCAACCACACCGCCGCCTCAGCTCTTCGAGGGAATGGCGCGTCTGCACATGCCCCGAATCATCATCATGCTCCTGTCGTTCATCTTTCGATACGCGGATGTGCTTCGTGCGCAGATCGTCTCGATGCGACGAGCCATCGCCAGCCGAGGATATGCCTTGTCACGCTGGCGCACGCTCAAGCTCTACGGCCATCTCGCGGGCAACATGTTCATCCGCTCGTACGAGCGAGGAGAACGTGTGTACGCCTCGATGCTCGCCCGCGGGTACACCGGCGTATTGCCCACAACGGAGCACCTCTCATTCACCCTCACCGATGTGCTTGCGACCACCACCATGCTCCTTGCTGCATTCGCCCTTCTCCTCTACTGACCGGACAGGACGCCATGGACAACGCCGCTCATGATCCAGCCATAGCACTCCAGGGCATTGAGTACGCCTACCCTGACGGCACCCGCGCACTCGTCGGTATCAATCTCTCGATCGCGCCCGGCGAACGGGTCGCACTTCTCGGGCCCAACGGTGCAGGCAAGTCCACACTGATCCTGCACATCAACGGCATCGTTCGCGCATCAGTGGGAACGGCTGCGATCCAAGGCACCCAACTCACCGATGCGACCGTACGCGACATCAGATCCCGCGTCGGCCTGGTGTTCCAGGACCCGGACGACCAGCTGTTCATGACCACCGTCTATGACGATGTGGCGTTCGGAGCGCAGAACATGGGCCTCGACCGAGACGAAGTGGATCGGCGCGTCCATGAGGCGCTGCATGCCGTGGGCCTTGCCGACACGGCGAGCCGACCCGGCCAACACCTGAGTTTCGGCCAGAAGAAGCGGATCGCGTTGGCGACGGTGCTCGCGATGTCGCCGGAGGTGCTCGTACTCGATGAGCCAACCTCCAACCTCGATCCGCGAGCCAAGCGCAAGATGGTCAGCCTACTCGAGTCACTCGACTCCACGCTCGTCGTCGCCACCCACGACATGGAGCTCGCATGGACCCTGTGCGAGCGTGCCGTGGTCATCGACGGCGGGCGCGTCGTCGCCGACGGTCCGGCCAAGAAGATCATGACCGACGAGGACCTGCTCGATACTCACGGCTTGGAGTTGCCGCCGTCCGTTCGCGCAAGCCGCGACCTGCGCTGATACAATGAAGTCGTGAAGCCCAAACAAACCAAGTCCACGCTCCACCCCAAGGAGAACACCGGGGAGACCCCGCACTACTGGGAGTGCCCCGAGTGTGGGTTCCTGTCTGCCAGTGCCAAGTTCGGCAGCGGTGAGCGGGGTTGTCCCGAGTGTGGGCTGAGCGGTGGCGAACGCCGCGAGTTCCCTCCCCAGCGTCTCAAGCGACTTGACTCGCGTATCCGGAAGTATCACGCCGAGGGCGAGTCCGAGATCGTGGTCATCCTGATCGCGGCGTTCCTGGAGTCGATCCTTGAGGACATCATCGATCGCATCCTGACCGCACGGGGAGCTGACCTTACCGTTCGCCAGGTCGTGCTGGACGGGCAGAGAGCCATCGGTGGTCGCATCGGTCGCCTGTTCCCGAAACTCACGGGAGAGACGTTCGAAGACGCCGCAAAGGAACTGGGCTACCAGGAGTTCCCTCGTCGCTGGCGCGATATGCGCAGCGCCCGCAATGCCTTCATCCATGACTCGCCGTTCAACAAGCCGCAGGAACGGCTGGACGCGCGCACCGCCTGCGAGGCGATGGATCTGCTCGATCAGGCATACCGACTGTTCGTTCTCATCAACAACAAGTTCGTCGCAGACGGCTACTTCGAGCACAAGGACCACAACGGGATCCCCACGCGCGACCCCAACGGCAGCCGTAGCGCCAAACCGCGTCGGTCCTGACGCGCCGACGAACATGAGATCACTCACACTGCACATCACCGGTATCGTCCAGGGGGTCGGGTTCAGGCCCTTCGTGTACAACCTCGCCCACGAACTCGAACTGACGGGCTGGGTGCTCAACTCCTCGGACGGCGTATTCTGCACCATCCAAGGCTCGCCCTCGCACGCAAATGAGTTCGTGCGCAGGGTCCGCGACGATGCGCCACCCATGGCAGTTGTTGAGTCCGTGGTAGCCGAGGAGACCGAACCCGAGACATTCGACGGCTTCTCGATACGGGAGTCCGCAGCCATCCCTGGAGCTCGCACGCTGATCTCCCCGGACGTCGCAACGTGCAACGCGTGCGCAGCAGAACTGGTTGACCCCTCGGACCGACGACACCGCTACCCCTTCATCAACTGCACCAACTGCGGTCCGCGCTTCACGATCATCTCCGACATCCCGTACGACCGTCCCCTGACCACCATGTCCGCGTTCCCCATGTGTCCCGAGTGTGCCGACGAGTACGCGGATCCGGCCAATCGCCGTTTTCACGCGCAGCCTGACGCGTGCTTCGTCTGCGGCCCGCGGCTCTACCTGAACTCAAACTCCGCGTACACGAGAACGGACGCCATTACCGACGCGATCTGGTCGCCGGACGCCGAGCCCGATCCCCGTCCTCACCGGGACCGCACGTCAGAGCGCGAACGATCCGATGCGATCCTGGCCGAGACGTCCCGACTGCTTCTGGACGGACGCATTCTCGCCATCAAGGGCCTTGGCGGGTTCCATGTCGCATGTGACGCCACCAACGAGGAGGCCGTGCGCAAACTACGCGAGCGCAAGCAGCGCAAGGGAAAACCGCTGGCCATCATGGTCGCGTCGGTGGATGAAGCACGCACTCTCTGTGAGATCAACGAGCAGGAGGAGACCCTCCTGAGCGGTCCCGTACGACCGATCGTGCTGCTCAAGTTGCGCGAGGATACCTCCGGTTCGGTGGCGCCGTCAGTGGCAGGCGACCTGCGCGAGATGGGCGTCATGCTTCCCTACACCCCGCTGCACCATCTGCTGTTGCACGACGTGGGCCGTCCGCTGGTGATGACATCGGGCAACATCTCCGATGAGCCCATCGCAACCGACAACGCCGAGGCGCTTGAGCGTCTGCATGGAATCGTGGATGCATATCTCATGCATGATCGTGCGATCCACTCGCGCTACGACGACTCAGTGGTACGCGTGGTCGGCGACATCGTCGAACCGGTACGGCGTGCGCGCGGATACGCGCCTTTCCCGCTTGATCTGCCTTTTGAGACCGACATCGACATTCTGGCGACTGGAACTGAACAGAAGAACACGTTCACGCTCCTGACCGGGCGACACGCCTTCGTATCGCAGCACATCGGCGACATGGAGAACGCCGAGACACTCGATGCGTACGAGAAGACGATCGACCTCTACGAGGATCTCTTCCGTATCGATCCCAAACTCGTTGCCTACGACCTGCACCCCGAGTATCTGTCGACGAAGTTCGGCCTAGGCCTTGATCTGCCCAAGACCGGCGTACAGCATCACCACGCCCACATCGTGAGCGTGACCGCCGAGCACGGTATCGACGAACCGGTGATCGGCTTCGCGTTCGACGGGACGGGATTCGGCGAGGACGGCACGATCTGGGGCGGAGAGATGCTCCTGTCCACGTGGAGCTCGTACGAACGTCTCGCGCACCTCACATGCGTGCCCATGCCAGGGGGCGCGGCCGCGGTGCGAAGACCAGCGCGCATGGCGGTCGGATGCATGCTCGGACTCGACCCCTCCATGCTGGAACATCCGGGTGCAGCTCCACTCCTCTCACGGCTCAAGGACGGCGAGGAACAGTTCCTTCGCCAGATGGTTGAGCGCCAAGTGAACACGCCGCTCACGTCATCGATGGGTCGGCTTTTCGACGCCGTGTCCGCCCTCGCCGGAGTCAGAGACGACGCTCTGTACGAAGGGCAGGCTGCCATAGAGCTCGAGGCCGTCGCGGACGTCCAGGAAGCGGGAAGTTACGAATTCGGGCTGCCTGGACCCGAAGAGCAAGAGATTGATCCTCGGCCCGTGCTCTGGGCGATACTGGAGGACATCGCGAACGATATACCCCGTGGGGTAATCTCAGCACGCTTCCATCGAGCAGTCTCGAAGGGTATAGTCACTATGGGCAAAGAAGCCACGAAGCGCTTGGGAGCGCGGCATGTGGCCCTTGCGGGAGGCGTGTTCATGAATCGCCTCGTCCTGGGAGCTGCGGTACGCGGCCTGACGGATGAGGGGCTTCTTCCTCTCACGCACGTGAGTTTGCCTATGAACGATGGCGCCGTCTCATACGGCCAAGCGGTCGTTGCTTGGGCGAGGCGGCACGAAGTTTGATTGCATACGTATACGCGCACACGCGCACAGTAAGTTCGAAGGAGGACCAATATGTGTCTCGCGATACCCGCAAGGATCACCAAACTTGAAGAGAACAACATGGCCGAGGTGGATATTCTCGGCGTGTCACGACACGTAAGTCTCGAAATGGTGCCTGAAGCGAAGGTCGAGGACTACGCCCTCATCCACGCCGGGTTCGCGATCCAAGTCGTTGACGAAGAGTACGCTCTGGAAACACTGGAGATCCTCAAGTCCGTTGACGGTCTCCTGGCCGCCGAAGAGGAGATCCTGGAGAGCGAGGCATCGTGATGGACCTCTCCGGCTTCAGAAACCCGGAGATCGCAACCAAACTCATCGCACGTCTCAACGCGGTATCGACGGAGCCCGTGAAGTTCATGGAGGTCTGTGGCACGCACACCGTCTCCATCGCCAAGCACGGGCTTCGCGACATCATGCCTGAGACGCTCACCCTGCTGTCGGGTCCCGGTTGTCCCGTGTGCGTCACCAGCAACACCGACATCGACACGGCGATCGAGTTCGCAAAGCAGCCAGGTGTGATCGTCACCACCTTCGGCGACATGATGAAAGTCCCCGGCTCATACACCTCCATGTCGGAGGAGAAAGCCGCCGGATCGGACATCCGCATCGTCTACTCCCCGCTCGATGCCCTGCAGATCGCAAAAAATAATCCCGACAACAAGGTCGTATTCATCGGCGTTGGTTTCGAGACTACCGCGCCCATCATCGCAGCGACGATCGAGCGAGCGATGGCCATGAGACTCGACAACTTCTTGGTCTACTCCGCGCACAAGACAGTTCCTGAGGCACTTCGCGTCTTGGTCAACGACCCGGACGTGCAGATCGGCGGCTTCATACTGCCTGGGCACGTCTCCACCATCATCGGCCTGGAACCCTATCGCTTCTTGGCCGATGAGTACGACGTCCCGTGCGTGATCACAGGCTTCGAGCCCGTGGACGTGCTTCAGGGGATCTGGATGCTCGCCGAGCAGGTCGCCGACGGCCGCTCGGAAGTCGAAATCGCTTACACTCGCGGTGTCGCAGCTGAAGGCAACCCCACAGCGATCGCCAAGATTGAGAAGGTGTTCGAACCCTGCGATGCTGAGTGGCGCGGGATCGGCATGATCCCAGGAACCGGACTCAAGATTCGAGAAGAGTACGGGGCGCATGACGCACTGAGGGTCATCCCCGTCACTCCGCCACCACCCAAGGAGATCAAGGGCTGCCAGTGCGGCGAGGTGCTCCGCGGCGTGATACTGCCGTTCGAGTGCAAGCTCTTCGCTCGTGGCTGCACCCCTGAGCACCCCATCGGGCCCTGCATGGTCTCCTCGGAAGGCTCATGCGCGGCATACTATCGCTATACGGATCACGGAAGATCGTAAGGGCGCCCGCTGCGCCGACACGCAGCGACCATACGCCCCTGATGCAGTACGGAGGCTCACGGATGCGACAGGACAAGATCCTGCTGGCTCACGGCAGCGGCGGCACCATGATGCGCGATCTGATCGAGGACGTCTTCATGAGTGGGTTCGATGACGAGATCCTCTCACGCATGGAGGATGCTGCTGCGCTCGACGTACCGCCGGGACGCATCTCCATGTCCACGGACACCTACGTCGTGAACCCCGTGTTCTTTCCCGGTGGAGACATCGGAAGGCTTGCGATCTGCGGCACCGTGAACGACGTGGCGACCGCCGGTGCGACGCCGCTCTACCTCTCCGTCGGCTTCATCCTCGAAGAGGGCTTCCCTGTCGCCGACTTGCGACGCATCCTTGAGACCATGCGCGACTCGGCCGCTGAGGCAGGTGTCCAGATCGTCACCGGTGACACCAAGGTCGTCGAGAAAGGCCACGCCGACGGCATCTTCATCAACACCGCCGGTATCGGCGTCATCCGCGAGGGCGTCTCGCTCTCCAGCGGGTCGTGCGTCCCCGGTGACAAGGTGCTGCTCTCGGGCACGCTTGGCGACCATGGCATCGCAGTCGTCTCGATTCGCGAAGGTCTCACCTTCGACACCGACATCGAGACCGATGCCGCACCGCTGAACCATCTGATCAACGCCACGCTCGACGCGGCGCCCAATGCTCGCTGCTTCCGCGATCCCACGCGCGGCGGACTCGCATCCACACTCAACGAGCTCGCGGGCGCGTCGGCTGTGTCCATCACGGTCGAGGAGGATCTGGTGCCCGTTCGCCCACAGGTTCGCGGCGCGAGCGAGATGCTGGGCTACGACGTCTTCCAGGTCGCCAACGAGGGCAAGATGGTGAGCATCGTACCTGCGGACGAGGCTGACGCAGCGCTCGAGGCCATGCGCAACGCGCCGTACGGTGCGGACGCCGCGATCATCGGTGAAGTGGCCGAAGGTCCCGCAGGCAAGGTCTATGTGAAGACCGGCTTCGGCTCCAAGCGCATCATGGACATGCTCGTCGGCGAACAGCTCCCCCGTATCTGCTGATGCCGTTCGAGTCGACCACGAGCGAACGTGCCGGTCTAGCTCGAGTCGCATTCGCAGGGCTTGTGTGGGGATCGATCGCGATCTTCGTCCGGCAGATCGACACGAGTCCTTTCGTTATCGTCTTCTGGCGTGTTACGTTCGCCGGCTTGGTGACCACCGCGTACCTCTTCGCGCGCGACCGCTTGGGCGAGCTCGTCGCACTCCCCTCCCGCAAACGTCTCGCGATCGGATCGATGGGCGTGCTGCTCGCTCTCAACTGGGTGCTCTTCATGGGCGCGTTCCAGCTTGTCGATGTCGCCGTTGTCGTGCTGCTGGGCTATCTCGGTCCAGTGGTCGTCGCCCTGCTCACCCCGCTCGTGGGCAAGGAGCTGTTCGACCGACGCATACTCCTGCCGCTGGCATTCTCGCTGGCTGGCACGATAGTGATCCTAGGTCCAAGAGACCTCCATCTGAACGGTGGCACCGAGGGTCTGGGTGTTGCCATGGCCCTCGCCTCTTCCATCACCTACGCGATGCTCGTGCTGAATGCGCGACGTCTGGTGCAAGACGTTTCGACCCCCGTGTACATGCTGGGCGAGTACATCGCCGCGGCGATCGTCCTGCTACCTGCGGTGCTCTTCCTGCCGGGACCCGGCACGGCCATCGAATGGGGCGCACTCGGTGTTCTCGGAACAGTGCACACCGCCGCTACCAGCCTCTTGATCCTCTCCGCCCTGCGTGCAGTTCGCGCGGATCGGGTCGCCATCATGACGTACGCCGAGCCAGTGAGCGCCGTGCTGTTCGCAGCCGCGTTCCTAGGAGAATCGATCACGGCATCGACTGCCGTAGGAGGCCTCGCCGTCGTGATCGGTGGCCTCATGGTCGCTCGTCTCCAGCCGTCAGGCACTGCCGAGGGACCCCAGACGCTCACCGACCGCTACGTGGACGAGATCTGAGCGGGAATGCCCGGCACTCCCTGATCCCGTAGGACCAGAATGGCTCAGTACGGGTATCATCGAGAACGAGGATCATGAGCATCTGACCTGCGGTATGGGACGAAAGGCACCCTCCATGAACTCTCTGCAGCGCTTGTCCGAGGCTGATGCGATACAGCGACTCGCCGCTCATGACGGCTCGCTCTACACCAGCGATATCGATGTCCGACAGAAGATCACGCATCGGCTGGGCTGGACGGATCTCGCCGAGAAGGCCCCCCAGCGCATCCCCCTCATCGTCACGCTCGGCAAGACTTTGGTCGAGGAAGGCGCGACGGACATCGTGCTCTTGGGAATGGGCGGCTCCTCGCTTGCCGCCCTCGTCATGTCGCAGATCATCGGGTCGGCCCCGGGAATGCCCCGACTCCACGTACTCGACACTACGAATCCGCTGGTGATCGATCGAGCCCTGCACACGCTTGACAGAGCCAGCACCTACTTCCTCATATCGAGCAAGTCAGGAACCACCATCGAGCCACTCTCCCTCTATGCGATATTCCGCGCCTGGATGGAAGAGAAGTTCCCACGGCCCCAGGCGGGCAAGCATTTCATCGCGATCACCGACCCCGGTTCGGCACTGGAGAAGTTGAGGACTCGCGACCTCATGCGCCTGACCCTCAATACGCCTCCCTCAGTCGGCGGGCGATTCTCGGCGCTCACGCTGTTCGGCCTCACGCCGGCAGCCCTCATCGGTATCGACGTGGCAGAGATGTGCTCCCGAGCTCAAGAGATGGAACGCCGCTGTCATGCGGACACGCCCGACAACCCCGGCGCCGTGCTCGCCGCGTTCTTGGGCGACGCACATGCGGCTGGTAGAGACAAGCTCACTCTGGTCACCTGCGACGACCTGCGCCCATTCGGGCTCTGGGTCGAGCAGCTCGTGGCCGAGTCGACCGGCAAAGAGGGCACCGGTCTCGTACCGGTGATCGAGCACGACGCGACGACGCCCCCCGATTTCGGTCCCGACCGGGTCGTTGTCGTGATGCGTCATCGGCACGATGACGCGCTGCGTAGGTGGGCCGGCATGTTGGCCGACAAACACCCCGTCATCGAGTTGGAACTCGATGACCCGCTCGATATCGGCGCCGAGTTCGTGAGATGGGAGCATGCGATTGCGCTCCTGGGCCTTCTCATGGGCATCAACCCCTTTGATGAGCCCAATGTGGCCGAGGCCAAGGCAGCCACCACAAGCATGCTCACAGGCGATCTGAGCGCGCCCCAGGCCATAGCCGACCACAACGGCATCTGGACCACGTTTTCGGGAAGTCTAGCCGACTCGCCCCCACCTGCGGAGCTCACTGCGACCGCGTCGACGATCCTCGAATCCCTGCAGCCCGGTGACTACTTGGCGACCCTCGCCTATCTCCCCGAAGAAGGCGAGCTCATGGCCCACCTGCGAACCGCTCTCAAGCGGGTCTCCTCGGCCATGAAGATTGCCACCTGTCTCGAAACAGGTCCTCGCTATCTCCACTCGACGGGACAGTTGCACAAGGGGGGCCCGACGAACGGCGTGTTCCTCGTGATCACGGCAAGAGAACGCGGCGATATAGAGATCCCGGGCCACTCGTTCACTCTCAACCGCCTCTTCCGCGCTCAGGCCGAAGGGGACATTCACACCCTGGCCGCACATGGCCTCCGTGTGGCACGGCTGGATCTGCCTGCCGCCGATGCGCGATCAGTCGCATCAGTTGCCGCGGCCCTCGTTGCCGCCGCTCGCTTCCAGGCCTGACGACCGCATGAAAGGGCGTCGACTGGGTGAATCCCACTCGACGCCCTCGAAACGTGGCTCAGCTCCGACTTCCGGGACGTAGAAGTCGGAGCTGAGTTGTATCCATGGCGACCCCTGGGGGGAGGTTCGCCAAAGCGTGAACTCTACTTGCTAGCACCCTTGGGGGCGCCACCGAACATGCCGCCCACCTTGTCCAGCCCGTGCTCACGCTCGTAGCGCTCGTGAGCCGTACCGTGGATACGCATCCAGATGTGATCGACGTTCTTGGGCAGCTGACCGTCCATCTTGCTGATGACGATGATGGTCAAGAGGGCTGCGGGGAACGTGAACACCGTGGGATACGTCATATCTCCGAGGAAACCGAGCAATCCTCCAGCGGTCAGAACTCCGAGCGTCTTGAGGATGTTGAGCAGGATGATGAGGAGTGAGCCACCGCCACCGACGATCATGCCGGCGATCGCGCCCTTCTCCGTCGTGCCCTTCCACCAGATACCCGTGAGCAACATCGGCACGAACGTGCCTGCGCCGAAGGCGAATGCCCAGGTCACCATCATCGCGATGATCGCGGGATAGGCGGTATTGAGGCCCGAGGCCGGAATACCGAGACCGATTCCCAGAGCGACGAAGGCGAACACGATGACAGCCGACTTCGCAAAGAAGACTCTCTGCTTCTCGGTCGCGTTGGGATTGATGTACTTCTCGTAGACATCGTGACCAACGGCGGAGGCCGAGGCGATGAGGAGTCCGCCGATGGTGGAGAACATCGCGGCGAACGCACCTGCAGACACGATACCGAGCAACCACTGGCCGCCGATGATCTGCCCCATCATGGGCATGATCTGGCTTGCGGTCACGAGCAGTCCGTCGACATAGTTGGCCGCTGTCGGAGCCGACCCGTCCGCCACGGCATTGGCGATGAGTTCTCGACCTGCTAGACCGATAATGGGCGCCATAATGTAGAACATACCGATGAGTATGAGAACCCAGAAGGTCGAGCGGCGAGCCGCCGAACCGGAGGGGTTGGTGTAGTACCGGTTCAGGATGTGCGGCAGACCCGCAGTACCCAGGACCAGCGCCAACACCATCGAGAACTGATCCAGCTTGTTGTAGCGATGACCGGGCTCGACGAACACCATATCGCGGAGCTCATGCAGCTTGTTGACCTGCGGGAGCACGACGTCCACCTTGGCGGTCTCGTCGCCCGCGGCGATCGCGGCTTCGACATTGGCGAAGCCCTCGGCTGTCATGGCGCCCTCAGCCTTGGCGAGCATAGCGCCATCGTCGGCCGTGAGATCCGCAACCGTGACGGTCTTGGCGTTGACCAGCGTATCGGCCGACGCGTCCGCGAGCGCCTGCGGATAGCTGAATCCGCTACCGAAGATGAAGACGACCAACAGGATGGTGGCGAAGTTGAGCCACCAGAACTGGAAAACCTGGTTGAGCGTCGTACCTTTCATGCCGCCCATGGCGACGTAGAACATCATGACCGCAGCAACAACGACAACGCCGGTGTTGTACGCGCTCATGCCGAGGAATCCACGACCCACCAGGATGGACCACGTCGTACCCGCACCGTACATCTGCGGGGCCATGTAGAACATCGAGGTCAGAAGCACGCCGACCACGGTGACGAGACGGATGCGATCGGTGCCGAAGCGCCCGAATGCGAAGTCCGCGACCGTGTACTCACCGAAGCGGCGAAGTGCCGATGCGATGAACAACACGACGACCATGAAACCACCGGCGAAACCGGCAGCGTACCAAACGCCGTCGAGACCTGAGGCATACACCGCTGCAGCAACACCCAAGAAGGATGCAGCCGAGAGATAGTCGCCCGAGATCGCGGAGGCGTTGGAGAACGAACCGACCTTGCGTCCAGCGAGGTAGAAGTCCGCCGTGGTACGCGTGAATCTACGCGATAAGATCGACAGGCCAATGGTGAAGAGCACCAGACCGATAACGAGAACGATTGCGATTGTGTTCATGGTCTAGACCTCCTCATCCAGTTCGTCGGCGTGCTCTGCACGGAACTTCGCTTCTATTTCCTCGGCCATGTACATGAGGTCCTCGTCGAGCTTGTCGGCCTTCTTGGAGTACGTCCATGCCATGGTCCAGAGGAACACGTAGTACAGCAGTGATACGAACAGGTAGTTTGCGGTGAAGCCGCCCCAGATGGGCTCGGCGTACCAAGCTTCCCAAACACCAGAGAGTGCCGGAATCGCCAGGGTCACCGCGAAGAATATGGCTCCGTACGTGAAGCTGAGCTTGCGCTGTGCGCGAAAGACCATGTCGACACTCTCGATGGTGTCGATGTGGCTTCCATGCTGGATGTAGGTCTCACCGCCAGTTGCCTGTGCGGCGGCCTCTGCTTGTGCTGCCATCTCTTCGCACCTCCTTCATCAGTCGTGCCGGCGATGCCGGCGGATTGTCAGTACTTTCTGATCCGTCCGCTACTCGGACTTGATGACCATCACCGGAATCGGTGCAGCCTTGACCACGGTCTCAGCAACCGAGCCGAGCGCGATCCGCTTGAGGCCCGTCCGACCGGTATCGCCGACCACGATCATGTCGGCATCCCATTCCTGGGCCGCGGCGACGATACGACGAGCGACGCCACCCTGGGCCACCTCGACCTCACACTCGACACCGTTGCGGTCGCACATCGTCTTCGCGATGACGAGACCCTTGATCGATGCGTGAACACCCTCATAGATGTCCTCGCTCATGACTTCCTCGGGATACTCGAGCGTCTCCAGCCCGGTGTCCACGAAGATCGCCTTGACCGATGCTCCGAACGTCTTGGCCATGATGACCGCGTACTCGGTCGCTGCGACCGAAGGCTCCGAACCATCCGTTGGGACCAGGATCTTGTCGATCTCACGACATACTTCCTGGATATCGCCGAGCTTGACCTCATCGGCGCTTCCCTTGATGCAGACCTTCATGCGTTTCACCTCCTCCGAAAGGGCACTACTGCCCCCATGCGGCACGTCTACAGACTCAGACTAGGTCGCATGGGCGAGGGTGACGACGGGTCGGCCGCGTGCGGTCACGAGGGTTCGGTGAAGGGGGCGTCAGCGGCAGGGAATGGTCATGCTGAGCGCGAGTCGATGCATGCGATGCCGCTCACGGAGCCTCAGACGCCGTTCGCCGGGCGATACTCTCCACTGGCGGCGTTCCGACCTAACCGACCAGAGGCAGAATCCGCACGTTCAGGGCTCCAGACGCATGGATCTCAAGCAGGCCGACGGTGCGCGCACCGTCAGCCTGACGTGGTCGGGATGCCGAGCCGGGATTCACGTGGAGCACGCCTCGCGAGTCCACGACCTCGGGCCGGTGCGTGTGGCCGGTGACCACGACCGACACGCCCTGCATGGCAATGGGGCTCAAGGCCTGGGGATCATGGACGACCAAAATGTCCACGTCTGCGACGCGGATCGTGGCCCGAGCGCGAAGGTCCCGTCCGGGCAAGGAGCGGTCCGTGTTGCCGAGGACGGCGGTCACCGGGGCTATGGTCTCGATTTCGAGCAGCACGATCTCACCGCCGATGTCACCGGCGTGCACGATACGATCGACACCCGCGAATACCGAATGGATCGAATCGTGCAGGAATCCGTGCGTGTCCGAGATGATACCGACACGAGCGACAATCGGATCACCGACCCCGGACTCACCTCTCGTCGCGGCTTGTCGGTCCACGGCTAGAGCCCAAGAGCCTTCTTGAGCGAAGGAACACGGCGGCGGGAGACGGGAACCTGAGTGCCCTCTGGATCCTTGAGCGTGAGCAGCAGCGTTCCCCCGTACATGGGAACGACCTCGCGCACCTGCGCGAGATTCACGAGATATCTGCGATGCACGCGGAAGAAACCGCTGGGCGTGAGTTTGTTCTCAAGTTGAGCGAGCGAGAATGTAGACAGATAGCGCTCGGTCTCAGTGTGCAGATAAGAGTAGTCGTCTTTGGCCATGATGTAGGAGATGTCCTCGACCTGGAGGAGCAGCTTCTTGCCCGCCTTCTCCACTGGGATGCGCTCGATCCGGGCGCGTGTCTCCTCGGCGGGCTTGATCCGCTCTATGGCCTGACGCAACCGGTCGACCTCGACGGGCTTGACGAGGTAGTCGGCCGCCGCGACCTCGAAGGCCTTGACCGCATGTTCGCTGTGGGCCGTGACGAAGACGATGGAGGGAGGATGCTCGAGCCCGGTGAGGGTCTCCGCGAGATCGACGCCGGACAAGCCAGGCATGTCGATGTCCAGGAAGACCACGTCATAGGGGATCGCCTTGACGAGCTGGAGCGCCTCGGGCCCATTGGATGCCTCGCCCACGACCTCGACGCCCCCCGCCTCGTCCAGCAGAAAGCGGAGTTCTGAGCGCGCAGGCGCCTCATCGTCGACGACCAACGCCTTAAGCAGCATCGGAACCTCCGTTTGTGTCATGGCCCGCACCAGGGAAGATGGTCATACACACGTTGGTGCCACTCCCTCGGGTACTCATGACCTCGAGTCCGGACCCGGGGCCAAAGTACCCCTTGAGCCTATCGTCAACGTTCTTGAGCGCAATGCCAAGCCCCTTGCCAAAACCAGGCTCCATGATACGTGGAAGATCCTGCTCACTGATGCCGACGCCGTCGTCTATGACACAGAGCTCCAAGCGTTCGTCGTCCACGAACTGGGCAGTGATATCGATATGGAGAACGCCCTCCGGTCGCATACCATGCTGAATCGCGTTCTCGACAATGGGCTGAACGATGAACGCGGGCACGTGCACGTCGGCCACACCCGGATGAAGATTCTCGCCGACGGAGACCCGCTCGCCGAATCGTGCCTTCTCGAACGCGAGGTACGACCGGACGTAGTCGATCTCCTGCTCCAGCGGTATCAGCTGGTCACCGGATTCAAGGGTGCGCCTGTAGAAGCGAGCGAACTCGCGCAACAGACCCCGAGCAGAGTCCGGCTCCGTGCGGATGAGCATCGCGATGGTGTTGATGGTGTTGAACAGGAAGTGCGGGTTGATCTGCGCCTGCAGCGCCTTCAGTTCCATACGAGTCGCGAGTTCGGTCTGCATGTCGAGCTCCGAGAGTTCCAGCTGTGTGGAAAGCAGCGTGGCGAGACCCTCCGCCATGGCGACCTGCGTCTCGTTCAGAAGTCGCCGCGTCGTGTAGTAGAACTTGAGCGTGCCCACCGGCACGCCTCGCATCTCCAAGGGCACCACGATGGCCGCGCGCAGCATGCAACCGCGCTCAGAGCACCCGATGTCCTCCTTGGAGTCCAAGATCCGGTGCTCGTTGCGATCAAGCGCATCACGCGTCGCCTGCGTGAGGATGGGTCCCCCCACCGTATGATGGTCCTCGCCGAGACCCGCAAATCCCAAGATCCGATCGCAATCGGTGATGGCCACCGCCGCCGCCTCGGTTCGACCGATTGCAATGCGACAGACGGCCTGTGCACTGTCGGCGGTCAACCCCTGCCGAAAATATGCGAGAGAGTCTACGGCCACTTCGAGAATCAGGTGCGACTGCAGGGCCTTGAGATGGTCGGGGCGCGTCAGGAGCCGGGCGATAACGCTTCCCATGGCGACGAGCGTGAGCCCTGAGAGCGAGGCGAACAGCACCCACTGTGGAGCCTCAACGCGGATGAGCACCCAGCCCGTGAGCACGGCCAGGACGGTCACCGCGAACAGCAGCAACATGTCGATGATGATCGTGCGTCTCGGCGTCATGCCGGCCACACCCTCCCGCACCACACAGGCGCGTCGATCAGCGTCGCAACTCTTTCATGAGGAGCTCGAGTCTGCCCGGAAGCTCGCGCATTCCGACCCCCGTGTAAAGGGACCTCGATGCCACGTTGTGTTCCTGCGTACAGAGACTCACCATCGCCGCATCCTGCCGCGCCATGTAGCCGACCGCGTCACGCAGCAGTGCAGTGCCAACGCCCCTACGCCGCGCCGACGGATGGATGGCCAGTCTTCCAAGCGTTCCAGCACCTCCGGCTACGGTGCACAAAGTATAGCCGATGAGACCATCCGTCCCCTCGGCAACGGCCGCCCTGTTGGTGACGAGATAATCGCTGAGCTCTTTTGTTCCGTAACTCCAGAACTCATCGAAGCAGAGCGCGTCCAGGGCAAGAATCTCCGGGACGTCTTCAGGCACCGCACGGCGCAGCACGACCCCCTGCGGGGCCTGGCCACGCATTTCCTGGGCAGAACGCGAGTCCATGCGGAATGTGACTATCGACTGACAGGGCGTCATATGAGCACGAAGATACGGTCGTACCGCTTCGGAGGCGACGAGAGGGCTCAGGAGCCGCGCGAAGCCCTGATCGCGGGCAACGGACTCCAGATCGGTGATTGCACGTGGCACGTGGCTCTCAGGGCACCACAGAGCCTGCAGAGCGAGCACACCCCGTCCCTCGCGCCAAGGGCGCAGGATTGCAGCGTCCCCGCCGGGCCCGACCTGCACACGCCATGGCGCAGCCTCCCACATCCTCCGGAACTCGCCCGCATCCTCATACAGCTGCACGGAGTGAGCGGCTGGCCCGAGCCGATCAATATCACGCTCGCTCGCCGGGTGCAGGTAGCGGGACATCAGAGTACGCCTGACTCAGACAGGGCGAGCGCCGCTCCTGCCATCATCAACATCATCGCAAAACCCATACGCACATGCCGCTCCTGCGCCACAGCGGTCAACTTGGCGCCGAGAAGTGCGCCGGGCACCACCCCGATCATGAGCCCGGCGGCGAGATCCAGTTCAATGTTGCCCAACAGATAGTGCGTGATCGCCCCCGGTATCGCGAGCACGGACATCGCCACGAGGCTCGTCCCTATGGCCCGCTTCACTGGGTAGCCGAACCATCTGCCCAGAAGCGGCACGATCACGAACCCGCCCCCGAGCCCCAAGAAGCCCGAGTAGAGTCCTGTGATGGCACCTAGGATCCAGATGGGCCTCCGACGAGAAGGGGTCTCGCCGTTGATGGAAACGGCCTCCCCCTCATGATGTGCGGCCGCGGACGCTCGAGACTGGCCTAGCATCTCGAACGCCATATAGAGGATCAGCGCCGCCGTGAGCATGAGGACCACACTGCCCCCGACCCAGGTCGAGGCCACGGCGCCGAGCACACTCGTGGCACATCCCCAGAGACCGAGGGTCACGCCCGCTCGAATATCCGCGCTTCCGCGCCGAGCGTACGAGACCGCTCCCGTGATGGCCGTCGGAATGATGACAAGCAGTGGGGTGCCCACAGCGACGAGTTCCGGGTAACCCAGAACGAGTCGGATCATCGGCGTGGTCACAAGCCCCCCGCCAATCCCAAAGAGTCCGGAGAGCACCCCCGAGACAAGCCCGACGAATGCCGTGGCCAAGTGTTCGACCACTACGGACACGTCAGTCGTCCCGGGCGACCGGGAAACGTCCCGTGAGCGCGGTCCTGTCCACACGCCTCTCACCGGTGAAGAGTGAACTCAACGCGATGTCGTCCCAAATGCGATCCATGAGCATGGGCCACCGACGCTGGAATCGAAAGTAGTTCTGGCAGTTCTCACGGGCATACGTAGCGGCATCACGCACCGCCTCGCGAGCCACACGGAAGTACCGGCCGCGCTCTGGATGCGACAACGCACGCAAGATTGCGGTGGCAACTGCACGCCACGTGATCGATGAGCCGATGAATGCGCCAGGATATGGCGAGAGTGCCTCAGGTGTCACCTGGCGCAGATCGACCTGCGACTTCGCGAACTCCAACTTGCGATGCTCGTACACGAACCGATAGACATCCTGTCGGAACTGAAGGGCCTCACTCCGCACCTTGGGCGGTGCATGGACGAGTGACCACTCGCCGTCGAGGAAGACGTCGCCGCCGTGCATACGCGCGTTGATGACGTAGTCGATGTCCTCTCCCCTTACCACCCAGGGATCGAACGAAACGTTGCAGAACATGTCGCGGTGGAGGGCAAAACACCCTCCGAACGCGAGTGGGCTCTTCTGAATGCGCGGTGGTGCGGCAACAATGGAAAGTGCCGCATTGAACGCGTCGTCCTGGCGCCAGAACATGTCCGACCAATGAGGCTTGCTGTGGTGCTGATACGTGCCGGCCTCGTCTGTGTAGTAGCCGCTCTTGGCGAGCACTCGCGTACCGTCGCCGACTTCGTGACCCAGTCCCTCCTCGGCTCGATGCAGGAACTCTGGGTCCGTGACGATCTGATCGTCATCGACGAATACAACACTCTCGTATCCCAGAACAGCGGCGGCGATGAGCCCGACATTGCGGACCGCACCATAGCCCGAGAGCCCGACACCAGGGATCATGTCCGCGAACTCGAGTTGCTCCAACCGGCGATGCAGCGAACCGAGTTCCGCGGGCCCGAAGACGAGAGCATCGAGACCGGGGAAATCCGCAAGAATCCCGCGAACACGCTCTTCGGCCTGATGCTCGATGGTCGGGTCGGTCGCAGCGACCACGATGATGACCTTCTCGAGACCCTCAACCTGCTCAAGCGATCGTAGGCAGTGTGGAAGCGGCCCGTCGGCATCGATGGGCGTGGGGTGATCGTAGATGTTGAACAGCCCGTCGCGAACGCGCAGGCGTCGGCGGGTCCAGAACGTTGGTATGACAACACAAGGGGCCACGTGCGCAACCTTTCGGGATAACGCTCATCGCGCGGACGCGCGACTCCCTCGAATTGTACCTCTTGCCGCCCTTTGAGTCTGCGCTGTCACCTGCGGAATCACCGCGGGCGAATCGGAACTCTATCCAACTACATCCGAATCCTCGTCGGCCAACTCCTTCTCGACACTCTCTGGCGTGACCAAACATCGCTCCACAGCGTCTCTGACAACACCATAGGGGCGCGATCCAATGAGGAGCTCATTACAGATCAATGCAGCAGGCGTGGAATCGAGTCCCAGGTGCGCCGCCAGGTGGCGGAACTGATGCAGTCGCTCGGCGTATCCATCCTCATCCCACGCGGCGATCACCACGTCGGTGTCCATACCATGGTCCTCGGCAAGAGCGAGCAGCACGTCCCTTGAACCGATGTCCAGAGCTTGCCCGTAGTACGCGCCGAACACCGCATGATGCAACTCGCGATGGCGCTCCTCCCCCTGGTCCCGAGCGATCTCCACAAGTGTGTGCGCCAGATGTGTCTTGGGAAGGAACGGCGGATTGACCATGGGAAATCCCTCACGCTCAGCCAGGCCCAGCACATGGTCCCTCACCCTATCGGAGTGCCCGGCCTCCTCAAACTCACTCTTCTGAAAGCCCTCGTCGGGCATGTCGGGACGGAGCTCAAAAGGCGAGAGAACGATCTCAACGTCCATCTCTGCACGAAGTTTGTCGAACCTGAACTGGTCGACGTAGCAGAACGGTCAAGCGTAGTCATAGAACAACAGGATTCGGGGCCGTATGGCCTCATCCACCGACCCATGACCGTTCTCCTGAGTCATATCGCCTCCTCGTTCAACGTTGTTATACGCCGTGCTCCCGATCCCGTACGCCCTGTCCCGGAATCCGGATATTGAGCGGCTCTCCACACCGTTCACATACCCCATCGCGCACCTTGACCCGCGTGACTTCGTACCCGGCGCGCTTAACGGCCGTCGCACCACACCGAGGACACACTGTATTCTCCCCACCTTCCGAAGCGACGTTTCCGAGATACACGAAGCGGAGACCCTCCTCGTGTCCGATGCGTACGGCTGCGTGCAACGTCTCGATCGGAGTCGGATCGAGGTCGGCAAGTTCAAGGTATGGGAAGAACCGCGTCACATGCCATGGTGTGTCTGTGCCGAGGTCCTCCGCGACCCAACGCGCCATGGCACGTAGGTCCTCCTCAGAGTCATTGATCGTGGGTATGACGTTCGTCACCACCTCAACGTGCATGTCCCAGTGATGTCGGGCGCGCACCGCCATCTCCCGAACAGGCGCCGGCGACGGCACGCGACACAACTTCGCGTATGACTCATCGGTCGCCCCCTTGAGGTCGACCCGCCAAACATCCACAAGCTCGCCGAGGAGATCCAGAGCCTCAGACGTGATGTACCCGTTGGTGACCATCACCGTGAACAACCCCGCTTCGTGCGCGAGGCGCGAGACATCCATGACGTACTCGATTTGGATGATGGGCTCGTTGTAGGTGAAGGCGACACCAGGGCACCCGTACTGCTGTGCCAGAGAGATGACAGCCGTGGGCAGGAGATCGTGCAGCTCACGCGCCTCATCCTGAGGAGTCGCGCGGCTGATACTCCAGTTCTGACAGTGTCGGCAACGCATCGAGCATCCCACACTGCCAAGGGAAAGCACCTGGGTGCCAGGGGCGTAGTGGAACACGGGCTTCTTTTCGATCGGGTCGACGGCCACCGACGAGACTCGCGCATAGGTCAGGGGAACGAGCGTCCCACCCACATTCTCTCGAACGTTGCAGAATCCGGTATGCCCCTCAGGGATCAAGCAACGATGCGGGCAGACCCCGCAGCGAATGCCTCGATCCTCGGTCGACCACAGAACCGCTTCGCGCATCACGCACACCCCCCTAGCCGGGGGCGAGCATGACGCGATCTCGACCGGCCTCCTTGGCCCGGTAGAGCGCCCCATCGGCTGCCTCCAGCAACTCAAGTGAATCCGTACACGTCGATCCCGCCGACGCGACACCAATTGACACCGCGATCGAGACGAAGGTCCCGTTCCCTTCAGGCTTGACTCCCACCCGAAGCTCCCGGACCACACCCCTCACCTTCTCGGCCACTGCATACGCAGCGGTCTTGTCGACACCCGGCAGGATCAGGGCGAACTCATCGCCTCCATAGCGAACCGGAATATCCGTTTCACGTATACTTTCCCGAAGAAGCGTCCCTACAGCGGCGAGAACCCTATCTCCCACCATGTGGCCGTAGCGATCATTGATCGACTTGAAGTCATCTAGATCGATCATGAGGAGTGAGACCGCTGTGCCATAGCGCCTGAGCCGGGCGGCCTCGTCGGCAAGTCGCTCATTGAAGACACGTCGGTTCCAAAGGCCGGTGAGCGAGTCGATCGTGGCATTCTCTCTGAGACGATTTCCCTCGCGCTCGAAACGCGTGCGCTGCAACGGAAAACACATCTCCCATGTGGAGTTGCCCTGATGAATCGCGATCGCGTGCTCTACGCATGTCGGGTACCCGCAGGCACCGCAGTCGATGAGCTCGTCGCGCGACATGAACTCACCCTCAGCAAGCAGCGCATCGAGTTCGTCCTCGGTAGGCACAGGCACCGATACAGGGTCGGGGGTGAACGAATGCCTGAGCTCGACTGGTGGCAGATACCGGAGAATCGCCCGCCCACCCACCAGAGAGGACGCGTTCGACTCCTGCTGAGCGGTGACTATGTTCCGCTTGGCGAAGACGGACATCCCCGGATTGACCGCAGGCCCATCGACGCACCCTTCACAGTTGAGCATGTCGATCATCAAAGGCGCCGTCTCGCCCCTCTCCACCGCGCACAGAAGCTGCTCGAGCTGGCGAAGCCCACGGGCCGCGACCACATCGCTGTCGGTCATGCTTCGCGCCGCGAGTGCCTGGCGCGGGAACCCATCGATGAGTGAGACTTCCTTGAGCGGCAGCGGTCGCTGCGATCCGCCAGATGCCGAGAGAACAGGGACCTCAGGAACTCTGCCCGACTCCATGAGCCGCTTCAGCTCAAGGAAGTCTATGGCCACGTCGATTGCCCCATGGAACTGATCCTCAGCGATTTCATCCTTGCGCGCATAGCAGGGTGATACATACACGATCGCCACGTCGTCCGCATAGAGGTCACGGATCAACCGCGCCTGCGCCAGATACGGCGGTACGATGGGGGCCAGCGCGGAAACCAGTTGCGGATGATACTTGCGCACCCAGGAGACCGCGACAGGACAGGTCGACCTCAAAAGGAGCGAGAGGTTGGGCCGAGTCATCAGACGCTCATATGCTTCTGCGACCAACTCCTCGCCGAGGAACGTGCTCTCCACCGCGTGAAAGCCCATGGATTCGAGCTTGTGTTCGACCGCCGCCGGAGTCATTGGGTGCAACGCTGCCACGAACTCGGTCGCCAGCAGAGCGACGACCGGACGCCCCGACCTCAGGAGTTCGAGTACTGCACCCGTGTCATCACGTACGACGTGCCCACCGTGGGCGCATTCAGTGACGCAGAGACCACACGCAACGCACTTTTCCTCGATCACCTCAGTGTGATCACCATTCACTCTGATCGCCCTCGGAGGACAGTACCGCACGCATCCCCAACAACCCCGACACGCCGAGGGTGAGCTCTGGATCAGGAAGCCGTCGGGCGAGCCGTATGAATCGACAGCGCAATTGGGCGAGGCAACCACGGGCTGCTCGATGTATTCCTCGGCCACTGTGTCCACCCCCGCTCCATGACTCCTAGGACTTGCGCGACTCCCCCACGAACCACTGCTTCAGCCCCGTGCGCTCCAACGCCACCGCAAGCGGAAGCCCAAGACCGTACACGACGATGGCCTGGCCGATACCCACAGCGACCACGCCGAATAGATACATGCCGATCCAATTGCCCTCGACATCGATACCGAGCGGGGCGAACTCATAGAAGCCCAGACCCGCCAAGACGAACGGTAAGTAGGCCGGCACGATGAGAGCGTTGGAGATGACTGGGCCGGCAAGCGCCAGGAGTCGACGTTCACGAAAGCGCCACATCCATCCGGCGCCCAAGAGCGAACCCAGCGCACCGAACACCACATCGAACAGCGCGATAAGACCGAACTGAGAGAGCATGAACGAGTTGGCGATGAGCGCACCCAGAGCAAGACCGGGTATCGCTGCAGGCGTGAAGAGAGCGAGAACCGTGGTCGCCTCGCTCAGCCGTAACTGCACGGGACCGAATCCCAAGGGAGTGAGAAGCACCGGGAGTGTCACAGCTGCGTAGACCGCTGCGATTATTCCTGCTTGAGCTATGTATCGAGTGCGCTTCAATACGAACCATCCAAGTGAGGGGACCGTCCGGGGAGTCTAGCACGCGTCGGCCGGAGGACTTCAGGCGGGGAGCATGTCCTCGCCCGCACGATGCTGCATGAGCACACCCGTGGATCCACCCAGTGCCCGACGATCGAGCGCCTCGAAGAGCGCAGCCACGAGCAGCGGGTCAAACTGCGTCCCCGCCCCGGCTTCCATCTCAGCGCGAGCAGCAGTATGCGAGAGGCGGGCACGATAGGGACGCTCGGAAGTCATCGCGTCGTACGAGTCGGCGATCCCCAGGATCCTCGCCATGATCGGCGTGTCGTCGCCGCGCAACTGCATCGGATAGCCCTTGCCGTCCCACCGTTCGTGATGATGCATGATGATCGGCGCGAGTTCGTTCAGGAACTCGACCTGCTCAACGAGAGTGGCTCCACGCTCGGCATGCAGCCGTACTCGTGCGGCCTCCTCTTCCGTGAGACTCGTCGGCTTCAGGAGGATTTCCTCGGATATGCCCGTCTTGCCGATGTCGTGCAGCAATCCCGCGAACCGGAGCATCTCGATCTGCTCAGTGGGAAGACCCACTTCACGACCGACGAGCATCGCATAGTCCATAACCCGATCGGAATGCCCGCGGGATACACCCTCGCTGGCGTCGAGTGTGACGGAGAGAGCGGCAAGCGCGCGAGAATAGTCCGACCGCATATGCTCGAACACCGAAGCTCGCTCGAACGCGATGGCGGAGTGATCGGCGAACTGCTGGAGCAGCTGTCGGTCTTCCTCGTGGTAGCACGAGTCACCCCGGCAGGCGACGAACAGGTATCCCGCCATCATGTCCCGCGCGATGATCTCGGCACTCAGAAGCGACCAGCCGGCGTCGTCCGACTCTGTCGTCGGCTCGCCCGTGGGAGGGCTGCACAAAAGCGACTCGAACGGCGAGGTGACCATATCCCGCCCGGTCGCCTCCATGACCACATAGGCGACATCATCCTCGCTGACGCCTTCCACCATGACGATCGCCGCACTGTCGGAACGCCACCCGCTGAGCGTCACACCGACGACCGCATGAGGGAACGACCGCGCCAGTAGGCTGAGCACGAGCGGCTGGAGCTCGAGAATGTCGCCCGCCGCACCCGTGGCACGCGCGAACTCGCCAAGGCAGATCGCCTCGGTCGCCGCGCGCTGAAGCTTATCCATGGAGGTGGAACTCGTGCTCTTCGCTCCATGGTAGACCGATGTTGCTTGTGTCGGTTTCGCATTCGATTCAAGCACGGCGGATCCCTGCGAAGAGACCATCGACGCAAACGACTCCACCTGCTTGTGCGCGAGAAGCGGCACATCGCGGACAGCCTTGCGGGCCTCATCTTCGCCGAAACCGCGACCCAGCAATGACTGAAATGCCCGCTTGCGCTCGCGCGTCGAGGAGAAGAACCCGCCGACCACGAGATGAACATCGTCTTGAATCGCCGTACCGTATACGGGAAATCCACCTCTGCAGGTGACCCTCTTGGGTTCACAGCCCAGATGAGCCACGGTCTCTTCATCGAGACAACTGCAGTCGCCCACCGTCTCACCACCGGAGACGAGACCACAGAGAGAGCACTGTACGGAACGCGACATGCAGTCGCCATCATCGGAGGCGATCGAAACCGACAGACCGGTGGCGTCAAAGAACGCCTCAACGATCTGGTTCCACCGTGAGGAGGTGAAGGTACTCTCTGTTTCGATGTGACCGCTCATGCGACTCCCGCGACGTGATACGACTATACGAGAATATCGGCAATCGCATGATCACACTGGAATACTGCGGCGATGAGGACGGCTGGTCGGTAGAATGCGCCGCTCTGCGGTGCAACTATCCGACGAACGGCAATACTCGAGGTCCTTTAGACCCTCCCACGGGGCAACTTGAGAGTGAAGGTCGTTCCCACGCCCTCGGTGCTCGCGACCTCCACCTCGCCGCCAGCAGCATCAATGATGCTCTTGGCGATCGAGAGTCCGAGACCGAAACCACCGGTCGCCTTGGAACGGGACTTGTCGCTGCGATAGAAGCGCTCAAAGATATTGGGCAGGTCGCGTGCGGGGATTCCCACACCGGTATCACTCACCTCGACGATGATGGAGTCGCGCTTTCTCCGAGTGCGGAGCATGACACTCCCCCCCGCCGGAGTGTACTTGCACGCATTGTCCACGAGGATCGAGATCACATCCTCCAACCGATCCGGATCGCCGTGAAGCATGAGCTGCCCCTCTTCAGGCCCCTCATACTCAAGTCCCTTTTCAATGTATCGTGTCGCTGCTCCGGCTAGGATCTCGCGGCATCTCACGTTGATGTCGAATCTAACGCTGCGGTATTCCGGCGTGCGCTCGTTGCGAACCAAGGACAGCAGATCACTGGCGAGACGGGCCATCCGACGTGATTCACGGTCGATTGCATTGATCGCCTCGTCCCGCACTTCTGGATCTTCCTTGCCCCATGCGCGGAGGATGTTCGCGTATCCCCTGATACCGGCGACCGGAGTCGCCAGTTCATGTGACGCATCGGCGATGAAACGCGTCTGGGCCTCGGAGCGCCGTCTGAGCCGACCGATCAGGTTGTTGATGGATTTGGCGAGTGCGCCGATCTCGTGCTCGCCCTGAACGGGCAACTCCACATCGAGCTGCCCGGCGTCGATTGCGTCCGCCGCCTGCCGAAGATCATCGACGAGTTTGAGCACCCAGCCCATGCTCGTCTGCATCATGATCACCATGATGAATACGGCCGATGCCGCTAGAGCGGCCATAGGGAACCGAATTGCGTCGATGACCGCCTCTTCCTGTTCAGGGAAGTAGACGACATCCAGGACACCTATCTTGTCGTTGGGGAGATCGATCGGGACGTGCACGACGTACACACCGAGTCGCGCAGGCCCATAGAGTCCGGCCAGTACTCCCCCGACATCAACCGAGTGCTCGACTGACTGTCGACGCTCCAGCGCAGAACGGTGAAACTCTTCGACATCGGACAGAAGCGCACGCTCATCGCTGAACCAGTAGGGCTCATCGTCCTCGTCATAGAAGGCAAAGTCGCCTTCGGAAAGTCCCGCTCCCCGAAACATCTGAGGCACCGAACGTAAGAACTGACGCTCCGCCTCCAGCTCGCGCTGTATACCGGTGAGCCCTTCGCCCGCCGCTTCGAGCTTGGCGATCGTCGCTTCGTCACGGGCTATCTCAAGGGCATCGCGAGCGATGCGCAGAGTGGCATCATGCGCTACTTCCGACATTCCATCAGACACGACGACGTACGTGGTGAGCGCGACCCCGCCGATAACCAATCCAGCGAAGAGCACCGAAACCAGGAAGAGCCATGTCCTCAGAGAGGAACGACCCATCTAGCCCCTCGCAAAGAAATACCCGACACCTCGGATGGTCTGGATGATGGTGTTGTCCCGATCGCCGATCTTGTTGCGAAGATGGCAAACGAAGACCTCTATGACGTTGCTGTCTGTCGCGTGCTGGCCGCCCCATACCTCTTCGAGGATCTCATCACGCGAGATCACACGACCTGCATTCGCCACGAGATAGTGCAGAAGATCGAACTCCTTAGCAGTGAGATCGATGAGTTCACCCTTGACGGTGGCGCGTCGAGACGACGGCTCCACCTCCACGCCTGATGCCTTGAGACCGGCATCGGGACGATCGACTCGCTTGAGCAGAGCCCGGATACGCGAGAGCAGCTCGGGAATCTCGAACGGCTTGCGCAGATAGTCATCGGCACCGGCATCGAATCCGGATACGACATCCTGAGTCTCCGCTCGTGCGGTCAGCATGAGGATCGGGAACGTGTGCTCCTGTTCGCGGAGACGTCGAGCCACCTCGATCCCGTCGAGACCAGGAAGCATGAGATCGAGAACCAGAACGTCCGGTGTCTCCTGTTCGACCGCTTCGAGGCCGGCCGGTCCGTCCGCAACTTTGCGGACTGAGAAACCAGCGTGCATGAGTTCGAGCTCAACGAAACGCGCGATGGTCGCGTCGTCTTCAACGATCAGAATCTTCTCGTCAGCCATTGTTCCTCCGCGATCCCTGTGCCATGAGATGGAACCGCCTCATGACAAATCGTGAGATGATTACGCTAAGAATAACGCATGCCGCAATATTTACGTCACGGTAGAAGTCGTTCAGCTATCTGAACCGCATTCAGAGCCGCTCCTTTGCGGATCTGATCGGCCACGACCCAAAGGTTGAGACCGTGCTCCACGGTAGAGTCAACCCGCAGCCGCCCCACGTATGTCTCATCTGTTCCCTCAAGCAATCCGGGCATGGGATACAACTGTTGAGACGGATCGTCCATCATCGTCAGACCCGGTGCTGCCGCAAGTGCAGCGCTCGCGTTCTCAAGCGAAACCGTACTGTCGAACTCCACATTGACCGACTCCGCGTGGCACCTGAGAACGGGCACCCGCACGCATGTCGCAGCGATCTCGATGTCCGGGGCATGCATGATCTTCTTTGTCTCCACCACCATCTTCCACTCCTCTTTGGTCGACCCGTCCTCCATGAAGACGTCGATCTGAGGAATGCAGTTGAACGCGATCCGGTGAGCGAATGCGGATGGCTCGCTCACTTCGTCATTCAGAAAGTCGCGAGTCTGACTGTAGAGTTCGTCCATGGCGGCCTGACCAGCGCCCGAGGCCGCTTGATAGGTCGAAACGACCACACGCTTGATCGGAGCCAGATCATGCAGGGGCTTGAGGGCGACAACCATCTGGATCGTCGAGCAGTTGGGATTCGCGATGATTCCTGAGTGCGCATCAACATCCTCAGGGTTGACCTCCGGCACAACGAGGGGCACCTTCGGGTCCATTCTGAATGCGGAGGAGTTGTCGACCACGACCGCTCCTGCCGCCGTCGCATGACCCGCCATAGCCTCACTGACCGAACCGCCTGCCGAGAACAGCGCCAGATCCACGCCTTCGAAGGATTCAGCGGTCAGCTCCTCCACGCGAATGGGGGCTCCATTGAAGAACACCGTCTTGCCAGCAGAACGAGCCGATGAGAGTGCCACCAGCCGCTTGATGGGAAAACCGCGCTGCTCGAGCACGAGCATCATCTCCGTGCCAACGGCTCCCGTGGCACCCACAACAGCAACGACCGGTTCCGCAGGCATGGGCTTGTTCCAGCTCATGATCACGCACCCTTTCCCGATGCTGGCGACATCTCCGCGGTCACTGAATCAGAATCCAAACCGAAACTCGTGTGCAGGGCCTGCACTGCGCGTTCCACGTGGACACCATCGATCACACAGGAAACTCGGATCGAGGAGGTGGAGATCATGTCGAGGTTCACTCCCGCGTCGGCAAGCGTACTGAACATCTTCGCCGCCACGCCCGGGTGCGTCTTCATCCCCGCGCCGACAAGGGAGACCTTGGCTATTGACTCGTCCACGGACCACAATCTCGCGCCCAGTTCAGTCACAACCTCGTCAGCCGCTCGTTTCGCGCGTGCAAGATCCTCTTTGGGCGTCGTGAACGAGATATCGGTCATGCCCTCTTCGGAAACGTTCTGCACGATCATATCGACGTTGACGTTGGCGTCGGCCATGTATGAGAACACGATGGCCGCGACTCCCGGTCGGTCGGGTACGTCACGAATAGTCACTTTCGCTTCCGATGTGTCATGCGTGACACCGGAGATGATGGCCTGCTCCATGGAGTCGTCGACCTCCCTGACGATCGTTCCGGGCATATCATTGAAACTCGAACGGCAGTGAATGACCACGCCGTGATTCCGTGCGAATTCGACCGCACGCAACTGCAGCACCTTTGCCCCCGTAGCGGCCATCTCGAGCATCTCCTCATAGGAGACGACATCCAGCTTGTGAGCAGCAGGGACAACGCGCGGGTCAGCCGTATATACGCCATCCACATCCGTGAGTATCTCGCACACATCCGCCCCGATGCCTGCCGCAATCGCGATTGCGGTCGTATCGGATCCACCCCTGCCAAGAGTGGTTATCTGGCCGTCCGGGGTGACACCCTGAAAGCCGGCGACGATTACGATCATGCCTGCATCGAGCGCCGTACTCACTCGGTCCGCGCGGACCTCTTGGATCTTGGCCTTGGTGTGGCCGGAGTCAGTGACGATGCCGACCTGTGGTCCCGTGAATGAGATCGCTTTGTATCCGATGGCATGGATTGCCATGGCCAGCAAAGAGATGGTGACCTGCTCGCCTGTCGCGAGAAGCATGTCCATCTCCCGCTCAGCGGGGTCGTCAGTGATGTTCTGCGCGAGCGCAACCAGGTCGTCGGTGACATCTCCCATAGCAGACACCACCGCCACGACACGGTCTCCGGCGAGCTTGCGATCCACGAGACGCTGGGCCACGGCGCGGAGCCGCTCTGCACCGCCCACGGACGTCCCGCCGAACTTGCAGACGACGAGCGCCATCGACCCTCCCATAAAATTGAATACGAACATGCGTTGACCTCGGCCAACGTGCGAAACAGTGTATCACCAGAGGGTGGTCGATTCACGAATACGTTCCCCCGCTGGGGTCCCAACGAGTCTAGGCTCAGCCGTGCACGTACAACCCAAGCGCCCGAGCGATATCTCTCATTCTCTCAGAGAGCCCCGCCAAAGCATCCGTGTAGAAATGGTCGACCAGCGTATGACCAGAAAGTCGACCCATGATCACATCAAGATGACGAAGGGCTTCACGCATGAGCTCGAGCTGTTCGTCGGCGGTATATCCCTCAACAGCTCCAACGGCCATCCGGCCGTGAGCAATCGTGAAGGGCATGCTCCGCTCCACAAAGAACACACCGAGTTCTCGCTCGACGTTAGACGCAAGACGCGGTCCACCAAGGCGGCGGAAGCTCAGGAACATGCCGTCACAGAGCGCAACGAAAATCGCCCGAACCTCCTCGGTCTGCACTTCACCCAAATCGACGCCTGGTTTGGTCTGTGCACCGCGCGTCTGATCGAGGAGCACCTCGATGAACGCCTCGACCACGCGGGGATCGAAATGAGTCCCCGAACACCGTCGGAGCTCCTCAATCGCCTCTTCCTCGGTGCGTCCTTTGCGATACGGGCGATCGGCAATCATGGCCTCGAATGCGTCGGCAGCTGTGAGTATACGGGCCAACAAGGGAATCTCCTCCCCCTTGAGGCCTGCCGGATACCCAGCTCCGTTGTAATGCTCATGATGGTGTCGCACCACCGGCGTGATGGGCCAAGGGAATGCCACCGGCTTCAGAATGTTCGCTCCAATCAAGGGATGATGCCGCATCTGTGCCATCTCATCATCGGTGAGCTTGCCCGGCTTGAGGAGAATGTCTTCCTTGATGCCGATCTTGCCGATGTCATGAAGATACGCGGCCATCTCCAGCGCAATCCGCTGATCATGAGAGAGCTCCATGTGCTCAGCGATGAGCGTCGCGAATTGGGCGACACGATCGGAGTGTCCTCTCGTGAACGGATCCTTGGCATCCACGGCGGCAGCCAGAGAACGAACGGTGGCGAGATACGCCTCCTGCAGACTGATGAAGAGCTCGATGTTCCCAATGGCGATGGTCATATGGTTGGCGATCGTTGAGAGCAGACGGACATCATCGCTGTTGAAGCGGAACGTCGCATCCCTGCTGCCCACGGTGATCGAGCCGATAGTGCCCTCACTCGACATCAACGGCACGCACAGAGCCGCGAGGGCGCCTGTCACAGGGTCGACTTCGGCAAGCTCCTCATCGTCCTTGATGGGATTGTAGATGAGCGGACGGCCCTCTCGCACGACCCACTCGGACATCGAACTGCGCAGAGCGGTCACGCCCCCGACGATGGTATCCGGACCTCTATGAGCGATCAGCTCGAGTTGGTCGCTCTCCTTGTCGCGCAACATCACGTAGCCAAGCTCGACACCGAAAATGCGCAATGCTGAGTCCAGTACGGAGTCCAAGAGCACCGGCATCTCAAATGTTGATCCGAGTGCACGGCTCATTTCGTAGAGAGTCGCGAGTTCGAGCACCTTCTTCGTGAGACTCTCGCTACGCTCGCGCAGTGAGTCGGTCATCTGGTTGAACGTCTCCGCCAACTCGCCGATCTCATTGGTGTTCTTTATATCCACCTTGGTGGAGAAGTCGCCCTCAGCGATCCGCTGAGCGCCCGCAGCGAGATCAACGAGGGGATCTGAGACGCGACGAGCGACCCAGCCACCCAACGCAATGAGCGCGAACACCGCGACGACCGACCACATGATGATGAGATTCCTCGTCGTCTGTCCCGCGTCGTCGCTGAGCTCCTGACTCACGATGGCAACCAGATACCCGTCACCGACGCCAGTTGAGTCATCGAAGAGCACCAGCCGCTGCGCCCGCGCTCGATAGTTGACGCCATCGAACGCGAACGTCGAGACGCCATATCCCTCATCCGAGGAGAAAGCGTCGTCGAGCGCGCTGGCCACCGCAGGATCGGGCTCGGCAACGACGCAGTCCGCACTATGCCACTCTGATTCCGCGGTGCTCGTGCACTCATTGCTCGCACAGGCGACCTGCTCAAGTTCTCGGCTGTAGAAACAGAAAGCTGTCTCGCTGCCGGCGGAGAGCTCCCGCAAGAACTCCTCATCGATGACCTGAGACAGCACGAGGGTGTAGACCGTGTTCGAAGAACCCACGACGATCGGCTGCAAGAATGTCAGCGTCTGGAACGCATCGACACTCAAGAAAGCAGGGTGACCCATCGAGAGATCGACCCAAGTCTGCTGATCTTCCTCAAGGAGCTGATCGCCCGGCCTCACATCATTGAAGCCCGTGGATGCGACAACGATTCCGTCGCTGTCCAGAAGCGCCATATTGTCGAAGCCCAAAGCAACGTTGATCCCAACGAGAGAGCCGCGGGCGCTGGCGAGATCCCCGAGCGCCAAAGCCAAGGAGAGATCGGTGTCCTGGGCAGTCAGTTTGGCCATGCGACCCATGCTGCGAGCACGGGCCTCGAAGCGAGCATTCAGGCTCTCGGTCGAGGCCTCGGCGACCTGATCTACCCAGCTGTCAGTGAGACTCGAGAGAAAGAACACCGCGATGAGCGTCGCTACTATACCCACGACCACAGATGAGATCATGAGCGGTGAGACGATTTGGCTGTACAGATGTTTGCCGAAGAGATTGAGTCGCATCATTCTCCACTTGAGGGGAGCGGGCCCGCGTTCTGGGTACGCGCAAACCCTTGGCTTTCCATGATACCGATGGCCTCATCGCTCTGCATCCACTCGATGAAATCCAACACCTCTGGCGAGAGAGCGTCATCATATACGATTCCCAGCGGCCTCACGGCAGCATACGATCCATCATTGACATGGGCGACTGTTGGGCTCACGCCGTCGAGGGCGACATACGAGACCGGAAGCGCGTCGGATACACCCAAGCCCAAACTGAAGTACCCGATTGCCCCAGGGCTCCCTTCAAGACCGGAGACCATGTCCGACTCATAGAACAGGTTGACCGCACTGTCCGCCACCTCAATGTCACCGATGACGTACTGCCTCAGAATGATCTTGGCTGACTCATCCTCACTCCTATCCAGAACGATGATCGGCAGATCCTCCCCGCCGAGGTCAGCCCAAGAAGTGTAGACGCCCCCGTAGATATTCTTCATGTCGTCCGACGAGAGCGTATCAACAGTGACCGAGGGATGCACCGCGACGGCGAGTCCATCATCGGACAGTTGACGGTATTCGAGACCGAGTACCTTCTCTTCCTCCGTGAGAAAGCGCGACACCACGCCAATCTCCAGATCTCCATTCGCGACGCCTCGAATGCCGCCGCCACTGTGAAGGCCGGGAAGATACACAAACTCCACATTGGTATCGGGGTAGGCGGAGGTGAGTACGCGGAGGAGTGGCAGACAGGTGCCTGAACCAGAGACACGCACGCGTTCTGCATCAACGGTTGAGGGCTCACCGGCAGTGGTACATCCGGCAACCAGGACCATGCACGTGAGCGCGGTCGCAAGGATCGCGCTCACAGTTGGTCGAAACGACACGATGGCGCCCCTCCCCAAGACTGATCAACACGTGCCTCATAGTCTAGCATCGAAAAGGACCCGGGGGGACGACCCCCGGGTCCAAACGATCACGAATAGCCCGCCTGCGTGTCAGATACGATAGATCAACTCTGGCAACGCCCATTGAGATAGGCGATGTACGCGTCAACATCGTCCTGAATCTCCGCAAGGAGTTCTGCGTTCTCAGGCTTGAACAGGTGCTTGAAACGACCCTGCATCTTGAGGAACTCTGCAACAGGCTTGCGCCCGCGAATCTCGGCTCCCTTGCTCGGCGCGCTCATGCTCCATACACCGTTCTCGATCTCGAAAGTGGGCCAGAATCCGGTCTCCACAGCCAGCTTGGCGACCTCGACCGATTTGTTATACGGAGAACGCCAGCCGCGAGGACATGTGGCGAGCACGTTCAGGAACGCCGGACCGTCAACAGCAAAGGCCTTCTCGGCCTTGGCCGTAAGGTCCTTCCAGTGGCTGATGGATGCCTGTGCGGCATACGGAATGCCGTGGGCAGCTATGATCGATGTGAGATCCTTGCGTTTCTGGATCTTTCCCGCCTGCGCCTTGCCGACCTCCGAAGTGGTCGCCCAAGCCCCCTTGGGAGTTCCCGATGAGCGCTGGATTCCTGTGTTCATGTATGCGCCGTTGTCATAGCACACGTAGACCATATCGTGGCCACGCTCCATGGCGCCGGACAATGACTGCAGCCCGATATCGTACGTACCGCCATCGCCACCGAAGGCAACGAACTTGACCTTCTTGTCGCTCGGGATCTTCCCAGCAGCTTTAAGGCCCTTGAACGCAGCCTCCACACCGGAGACCGTGGCGGCTGAGTTCTCGAACGCATTGTGAACGAACGGGGTCTTCCACGAAGTGTAGGGATAGATGGTCGTCGAGACCTCCAGGCAACCCGTGGCGCATCCGGTCACAATGGGATCCTCGCCTGCCGCCAGAAGAATCTGGCGAACAGCGATGGATGCTCCACAACCGGCGCACAGGCGATGGCCGCCCGCCAGTCGATCTTCACGATGAGTGAGTTCTTTCAGAGTAGGCATGCGGTCCTCCTATCGGCTGCCGAGATACACGAGACCATCAGGCACTGAGCCCCCGGCCGCGATATCGGACAGTTCGGTGTACACCTGACGCATGAGCGCGAGACGCACGTCGCTTCCGCCAAGTCCGTAGATGTAGCTGACCATGGGAACACGCTCGGCCGCGCCGTACATCGCGCTTCTTGCCTCGAGGAACAACGGGCCGCCCTCAGCACCGAAGGACTCGGCTCGATCAAGAACGGCTACGGCCTTGACTCCGCTCAATACGGCCACAAGTTCCGCCTTGGGGAATGGACGGAAGCAGCGGATCTTGACGACCCCCGCCTTGACGCCCTCAGCACGAAGTTCGCGAGCCACATGCCGTGCGTTACCCGCTGCCGAGCCGATGATGACGATCGCCACCTCGGCATCGTCCATCATGAACGTCTCGATGAGATCGAATGGACGCTCGCAGATCTTGGAGAAGGCAGCGCCTTCGCGCTCGATGACGGCCTTGGACCTGTCCATGGCATCTCTCTGTGCTCTCTTGAACTCGAAGAACGGACCACCCAGTCCGGCGAAAGCACCGTGAGTGACCGGATTGTCGAGATCGAGCAACGCGTTCTGCGGCTCGTACTCGCCCACGAACGACTTGACCGTCGCGTCGTCGAGAAGATCGACCCGATCGATCGAGTGAGTCGTGATGAAACCATCGAGACAGGTCAGAACCGGCAAGAGCACCTGAGTATCCTCAGCGACCTTGAGTGAGATGATTGTATTGTCGTAAGCCTCTTGGGCGTTCTCGGCGAAGAGCATGACCCAGCCGGCATCTCGTGCACCCATAGCGTCGCCGTGGTCGCAGTGGATGTTGATCGGAGCGGACAGCGCTCGGTTCGCGTTAGCCATGACGATCGGCAGGCGCATGCCCGAAGCGATGTGAAGCTCCTCCCACATGAGGGCCAGACCCTGACTCGCAGTGGCAGTCATGACACGAGCCCCTGCGGCCGATGCGCCCACACAGGCGCTCATCGCTGAATGCTCGGACTCGACTGTCACATACTCAGTGTGAACGCGTCCCTGTGCGACAAACTTCGCGAACTCCTCCACGATAGTGGTCTGAGGGGTGATCGGATACGCAGCGACAACGTCGGGGGCGCACTGCCGGAATGCTTCGGCCACGACCACG
>Ga0209121_10000354_pt1 | contig 48332 bp, 42 predicted proteins | sample Cruoilmetagenom3_FD_187292 | JGI IMG/M metagenome (GOLD analysis project Ga0209121, IMG submission 187292) | Oil polluted marine microbial communities from Coal Oil Point, Santa Barbara, California, USA - Sample 3 (SPAdes) (version 2) | ecosystem: Environmental > Aquatic > Marine > Oil seeps ... | reverse complement strand
ATATTTAGGTAGAGAATTAAATAGCATAACCTCAATTAAAAAATTTTATGAATTTAGCTATGATTATATTGTTAAAAAAGCACAAACAATAGATGTTAGCTGGTTTAATAGAAGAAAAATTCCAGTTTATTTATTTGAAATTGAATATTCAACAAATATTCAAAATTCATTGTTGAAGTTTGTTGAATTACAGGATTTTAATTCTAGATTTTTTATTGTTGCTGATAATATAAGGAAAAAAGAATTTGAGATAAAGATTTCTTCAAGTGCTTTTTTAGAAATAAAGAAAAGAGTAAGGTTCATGGATTATAATAAGTTGTCTGAATGGCATTCTAAGACTAGTGAGATTGTAAGTTTAGAAACTAATTTTATTATTTAATTGTGAGAAAATTGATTTTCTGATTTTATTTTCTAAGAAACTATTAACAGCTCATCTGGCTCCAGCAGTGAAATTCCTGCATTCTTTCCAATAATTTCAACCTTTATTATCTTTTCTGGTTTTTTCAGGTCAATTTTTTTTCTATCAACAACATCTGTTAATTTGATAATTAATTCTTTAAAATCATACTTATCATAATATCTCTTTTCTAAATCCATCTTCCACTTTTCATCTGCCTTGATTTTTGGAACCAGGGATTTTATTGCTTTCTGCATATCAGATATTTCTGATTTAACCCATTTCTCTACAGGTATGTAGCGGTAAGTTTTTCCAAATAGCTCTTGGTTTTTCTTGCATATTGCTTTTAATTTCTTAACAACTTCTTTAGGTTTTGGAACATCTATTAGAAAGATACCACTATATTTTGATTTCAAAAACTTAGGTTTTGATTTAACCTCTTTCATTAGATTTTCAACCCTTTCTCTGCTACTTTCAATATGAGCTGGATCATAAGTTACTATGAGTTTTACGTCCATTGTAAACACTCCTCTTATAAATAAGATAATAATGCTATAATTATACCAATTGATAGGATTTATAGAAAGTTAATTGTGTATTGCATCTCACTTATTTAATATTTTAATTTACTTTTGAAGTACTACAAAAGTAAATTATTTAAAAGTTTTTACTATGATTAAATGATTATGTTGAATAATTCAAATTTATCAAAAAGAGCAAAATACATACTTCTTCTATTTGGACTTGTAGTTGGGCTGGCATTTGATTTCCTATTTTATAATGAGACATTAGGAATTTCATATCCTATCTTTATCGTTTTACTTTTTATTGTTTTTTTTCTTAATATAAAAATCTCTAATGTTTCTGTAAATAAAAAGGCATGGATTCTTGCAGTTCCAATATTTTTGCTTTCTACAACATTTTGCCTTTATTCAAATATGGTGCTTAAGGTCTTAAATTATTTAATAATTCCTGTTTTGATGATTGTTTTATCTATACTCATATCAGGCATAAATAAAGCTAATTGGCCTGATTTAAGATTTATAGCTGATATAATTAAGAGAATATTTGTACCATTCGGAAGTATTCATAAGCCGTTTACAACTTTTTTTGAAATGGTTGGCTTGAATACAAAAGATAATAAAAAGACTATAGCACTTAAGATTCTTGCAGGGGTTGTTATTTCTATACCTATTTTAATTATTATCATACTTCTTCTTTCTTCAGCAGATATTGTCTTTAAGAATCTTTTTACAAATATTCCATTTGAAAAAATTATTAAACATGTAGCAGTTAAACACACATTGATTGTTCTTGTAGTTTCAGTTTATACATTTTCCTTTATATTTAGCATATTTAAGGCAAAGAAACAGAATGAAAAAAAGATGTATGATAAGATAAAATGGAAGTTATTTTTAGATCCTACAGTTTTGCTAACTGTGCTGTCACTTCTAAATATTGTATATATTATATTTGCAGTAATTCAATTTGCCTATCTATTTGGGGGTAATTCTTTCGTGCATCCATCCTCTTTTACTTATGCAGAATATGCAAGAAGAGGCTTTTTTGAGCTTATAGTAGTAGCAATTATTAATTTTGGAATACTTCTTTTTAGCATTACTTTTGTAAAAAAAGAAAGCAGAAAAGCTAATGTAGTAATTAATGCTTTTTTATCAGCTATTGTTGTTTTTACATTTGTACTGCTTGTCTCTGCATTTTATAGAATGGTATTGTATGAGACGGCATATGGATACACATATCTTAGGATTTTTGTACAGACATTTATGATATTGTTGTTTATTATTTTTATAATAAACCTTGTATATATATGGTACAGAAGGTTTCCAATTATAAAATCGTATATATTATGTTCTCTGATTATATATATAATTCTTAATTTTGCTAACGTTGATGTAATAATTGCAAAAAATAATATAAGCAGATACTACAGTACAGGAGAGATTGATATATATTATCTGCCCGAGCTTTCATATGATGCTATTCCAGAGATGACAAAGCTTCTTGATTCAGATGATAAGGAAATTGTAAATGCTGTGAATGATTATTTTGAGAGGGAAAAGGAAATACTTGAAGGGCAGGGTCAGTGGCAGAGTTATAACTTTTCTAAAATTAAAGCACTAAAAGTTCTGGATAAATATATTAACAAATGAATTTTAAAAAATTAAACTTTATGCTAAGAGGCTTAATGAAAAAGATTTGCAAGACTGATAAAAGTTTTTCTAAAATCTTTGAGGACAATATTTCTAAGTTTGCTTCTGAAATCAGAAGCAGGTAATATCATAATTGTAATATTTATGATTCAAATTATACTATTTATTAATTACGCTGCAGGCTATTATGTCTAAAAAGAGGACATTTGTAAAAAAGCCAGGAGAAGAGGCAACTTGCTATGATAAAACTTATAGCCACTGACCTTGCAGGAACTTTGCTTGATAATAATTATAAGCTTCAAGATTTTAATAGGGAAGCCTTAATAGAAGCACATAAAAATGGCATAAGCATAGTGCTGGCTACCGGGAAACTAATTTATTCAGTTTTACCAATAATTGAATCTATAGATTTGAGATTACCTCAAATCACCTGTTTTGGTGCAACTATAATTACCAGTGAATTTAAAATATTAGATTCTATAAAAATACAACCAATGGATTGTCTTGAAGTAGTAAAAAAGATTAAAGAAAAAGGATATAATCCTATGATTACTTTAGAGAATAATAAAATTTATTATGAGAAAGAAGATCCTTTAATAGAACTGATGAAAAAATCAGGAGAAAAAATATTAAAAGTTGATAGCATAGAAACAGAAGATTTTTTAAAAGATGCAGTTTCTGTAAGTGTTATAACTGGAAAGAATGATTCACTTGATAATTATTTGATTAAAAACTTTTCAGATAAGCTACAAATCATAAAACCTGCAGAATATTTTGTAAGTATTTTAGATTTAGGCGTGTCTAAAGGAAAAGCTTTATCAAGTGTTGTTAAGTTATTGAATATAAGGAAGAGTGAAGTAGCAGTATTCGGGGATAGTCTTAATGATATTAGTATGTTTGATGAAGCAGGGCTTAAGATTGCAGTAAAAAATTCGCATCCTGATCTGCTGGCAAAAGCAGATGAAGTAACAGATGAAAATTACAACAGTGGTGTTGGAAAAGCTATATATAAATACATATTAACTAACAGTGGTGGCTTCAGGATCTAACATATTTGATTTAGCTGGCTGAATTATTGGAAATTAAGTTAATATTAAAATTTTGGGAGACTTAATCAAGTTATAAATAAATTGCGCGAAGAGAATTTACCGTCGGTTGTAAGATTTACTCCCAGCCGTTTTAATCCCACTTTATCTCCTGGAGTTGGGATATGAGTCATATGCATTTCGCAGCTATTTAGCTGACTGAGTTTGTTAATTGCCAGTTCTGCTGTGTGATTAGTTGTGGCACTAATAGAAAGTGAGATTAAGGTTTCCTCCAAATCAAGACTTTCTGATTCAGCATTAAAAATGCCTTTTTTTAATTTTGAAATATTATTAATGATGTGCGGCGAAAGTAAAAATATCTCATCAGGGATATTTGTAAGGACTTTTACAGCATTAAGCACCAGGCTTGAAGAGGCATGCATAAGTTTTGAATTTTTTCCTGTAACAATACGACCATCAGCAAGTTCTAATGCTGCACCGCAAAAAATACCAGCATTACCTTTTCCCTTTGCTTCTGCTTCTTCTGCGCTCCTGCGTGCGATTTCAACTACTTTTCTATCGGTAACTTTTACTCCAAGTTCTTCCATTAATAATATCACACGTTCAACGGTTTCTTTCTTCTCTACTCCAATAATATATTCTGTATTATAGCGGAAGTAGCGGCGAATAAGTTCTTGTTTGGCTGCATCACGGACGACTTCATCCTCTACTATGCCGAAGCCTGCTCGATTTACTCCCATATCAGTCGGAGAATTATACAATGGCAGATTTTTGTTTTTCGTGGGAATAATCTTATCAATAATGAGTTTTAGGATTGGGAAACTTTCTACATCACGATTATAGTTAATAGCGATTTTATTATATTTGTTAAGGTGAAAAGGATCAACAAGGTTAAAGTCCTGGATATCAGCAGTTGCTGCTTCGTAGGCAACGTTAACCGGATGTTTAAGCGGAAGATTCCAGATAGGAAAAGTTTCAAATTTAGCATAGCCTGAGTTAATACCTTGCCTGTGATCATGATAAAGCTGTGAAAGACAGGTAGAAAGCTTGCCACTATTGGGACCGGGGGCAGTTACTACTACAATTTGATTCTTTGAATTGATATAATCGTTTTTACCAAATCCTTTATCGCTGCATATAGTGTCAACATCTGCCGGGTAGTTTTCAATTTTGTAGTGCAAATATACTTTGACTCCACGATGCTCAAGCTTATTCTTAAAAATTATTGCAGAAGGTTGATTGTTAAAACGTGTTATTACAACAGCTAAAATATCCAGCTCCCATTTACGAAGATCATCAATCAGCTTAAGAGTTGCTGCATCATAGGTAATTCCAAAATCTCCCCTAACTCTTCCTTTTTCAATATCATCAGCATAAATACAGAGAATAATATCAATTTTATCTTTAAGGGACTGTAGGAGGCGAATTTTTACATTTTGGTCATATCCAGGAAGTACCCTGGCGGCATGGTAATCAAAACAGAGCTTTCCTCCAAACTCTAGATAAAGCTTACTATCAAACTTTTCTACTCGTTCAAGAATTGCTGCTCTCTGCTCTTTAAGGTACTTTTCATTATCAAAACCTATTTTTTTCATAACTAACCGTCCTTTTTAAACTGGTTTATTATAGTATAATGTATGTTTTTTATAAACATTTTTCTCGTAATGTTTTTTCTGTGCATACACACATACATATATATGTAGCTGTTATATTTCTTCAGTTGAGATTTGAAAAATTTTATTCAAATTTCAAAAATTGAGGGATCCAATATCTTTATTTTCTCCCAATGCGAAATTTTATCGAGGGCAGAGATCGTATGAAACTCTGGTCTTATCAATTTTATCTTCAGGGCCAAATTCATATGCACCAGAAACTAATTAGTTGATGGTAGTATTATAATATCTGAAGGTTAGAAATAAATTTTTTACTTGTTTTTTTAGCTATAATTTAATATAGTGTCTTAGTGATGATATGAAAAACTGAATATTTATTATGGATTAATACCTTTAAAATAGTCCAGAGAGGCTAAAAAGGAATGAAAAAAAATTTTATTAAATATTTTAATATTAATAATATGTTGGCCTTCTTATTTTTATTGTAAGAAGGTTTTTTTTATGGTGATTTGTTATGACAGAAAAAGCATTTATCTTAAATGAAGATGATATAGAGAGAGTTCTAAGGAGAATTTCACATGAAATTTTAGAGAGGAATAAGGGTTATAAAAGTCTGGTTTTTATAGGCCTTCAAAAGAGAGGTGTACCACTGGCAAACAGGATTGCTAAAAATATTGAAATATTTGAGGGTGAAAAAGTTAAAGCAGGAAAACTTGATATTTCATTTTACAGGGATGATATAGGACGGAATGTTAAACCTGATGTTCAGATTACTGATATACCATTTGATATAAAGGATAAGAATATAATACTGGTAGATGATGTTTTGTTTACAGGAAGAACTGTAAGAGCAGCTCTGGATGCAATTATAGATTTTGGCAGACCAAAAAGTATACAGCTTGTTGTTTTAATTGATAGGGGTCATAGAGAGCTTCCTATAAGAGCTGACTATGTAGGCAAGAACTTGCCAACATCACTTGATGAGTTTGTAGATGTTAAGCTTAAGGAAACTGATGGTGTAGATAGTGTTATTGTTTTAGAAAATAAAAGGAAAAGAGATGCTCAGTAACAAAAGCATTGTAGATATAGATGACTTGAGTAAGGAAGAAGTAAATAAGATCCTGACCAATGCTGATTCTTTTTTAGAAGTATCAAAAAGGGATGTTAAAAAAGTCCCAACTCTACGTGGCAAAACCATAGTAAATTTATTTTTTGAGCCAAGTACCAGGACAAAAACATCATTTGAAGTTGCTGCTAAAAGGCTCAGCGCAGATATAATTAATTTTTCAGCCCAGGGTAGTAGTTTAGAAAAAGGTGAATCTATCTTTGACACTTTAAAGACTATACTTGCCATGAATGTAGATCTGGTTGTTATAAGGCACTCTGATTGTGGGGCAGTAAAATTAATTTCAGAAACCATTGATATCCCTGTAATAAATGCAGGAGATGGTAAATATCAGCACCCTACGCAGGCGCTGCTTGATTTATATACTATTAAAAAAAGATTTAATAATTTTAAAGATTTAAAAGTAGCAGTTGTTGGAGATATCCTAAACAGCAGAGTTGCAAGGTCAGACATAGAACTATTTAAAAAGATGGGAATTAATGTAACTATAGTGTCTTGCTCAATGTTACTTCCTGATTGTATGGATTATATTAATGTAGAAGTTAATAATTGTATTGATGATGTGATTGAAGATGCAGATGTTATATATATGCTCAGGATGCAATTTGAAAAACAGGATAGGAAGTTTTATCCATCTATAAGGGAATATAACAGGTTTTTAAGTCTGGATATGAATAGGTTAAAGAGAATGAAACCTGGTTCTATTGTAATGCATCCAGGCCCAGTAAACAGAGGAATCGAAATAAGTGAAGAAGTAATGAGCATAAGTGGAAAGATTGCAGAAAAACTTGAGATTGAAAACCAGGTTACTTATGGGGTGGCTATAAGAATGGCGCTGTTGTATTTAATATTGAGCTAATGATTAGCTGTTCAAATTGAGTTATTTGATAATATAAAAGATAAAAAGATTGAGTTCAGATATTACTGATTGCAGGTATTTATATTAGAATATGTGGAATCAATGAAATAGGTTAATGAAGGAAGATGAAAGAAGAAGATGAGTTTTTATGAGTTGTAATTCAACCAGTGGCAAAGATATTTTAATAAAATCGGGAAAAGTAATTAATCCTGTAAGTCAGAAGGAATTTATATCAGATATATACATCAGTAAAGGTATAGTTAAAGAAATAAAAAAAGATATTGAAGCCAGTGATAATAAAATTGGTAGCAGTAAAGATGTAACTGTAATTGATGCATCGGGGTATTTAGTTTGTCCAGGATTTATAGATATGCATGTACATCTTAGGGATCCTGGTGATGAAGATGAGGAGACTATAGAAAGTGGAGCTGCTGCTGCAATAAGAGGTGGAATAACAACAGTTGCCTGTATGCCAAATACAAAGCCACCCATAGACAGCGAACACCTGGTTAAATATATAATAGAGAAATCCAGGGTGACTAATTGTGAAGTGCTGCCAGTTGCTGCAATGACTAAGGGGATTAGAGGAAAGAATATTTGTGAGCTTGGAATACTTGCTGAGTCAGGAGCTGTAGCTTTTTCAGATGATGGCAGGTGTGTAATGGATTCAAAACTAATGTATGAAATAATGAAATATTCCAATCAATTTGGACTGCCTCTAATTTTGCATGAAGAAGACTATAACTTCTCTGAGTTTGGTCTTGTAAATGAAGGATATTATTCTTCAATACTTGGGCTTGACGGCATCTCTTCCTTAAGTGATGAAGTAATAATTGCAAGAGACATAATGCTTGCAAAAAAGACGAAAGCTAAAATACATATCACACATGTAAGCTCAAAGGGTTCGCTGGATTTAATAAGGAAAGCAAAAGAAGGTGGTATAAATATAACTTGTGATGTAACTCCTCATCATCTGTTCTTTAATGACAGTTGTCTTGAAACCTTTAATACAAACTTTAAGGTCAAGCCTCCCATACGAAGTGAAGAGGACAGAAAAGCTATAATATTAGGTATCAAGGAAGGTGTAATTGATGCTGTTGCAAGCGATCATGCGCCACATTTGGATATTGAAAAAAACACTACATTCAAGGAGGCTTCATTTGGAGTGATTGGAATGGAGACACTTTTTAAGGCTTGTTTTACGAAATTATTTAAAGAAGAAAAAATAAAACTATCAAAAGTTATTTCGCTCTTTACAAATTCTCCTGCTGAAATTTTAAAAATTGATGCAGGGCTAATAAAAGTTGGAAAAAAAGCTGATATTGTGGTTATAGACCCTAACAGGGTAAGTAAGATTAAAAAAGAGGAGTTTGTTTCAAAAAGCTGTAACAGCCCATTTATTGGTGAGGAGCTAAGCGGTGAAATAATTTATACTATAAGCAATGGAAAATTAGTATTTAATAATAAATTGAAATAACTTTTGTTACTTTATATTTGGTTAATCGTTCTTTTATATCTTTTACAGCATTTTAAAAAAGGCAGCTGAAAATGAATATAAAAATTCACATTGAGTTAGTATTATTGAGTTTTAGAGTTATTAAATTTTAAATAAAAAAGTAGAATATTTAAGAAAAATAGAATTAGGAGTGCAAGTAGTTTTGAAAGCAATTTTAATGTTAGAAGATGGAAAGTTATTTAAAGGTGTAAATATAGGGTGTAATGGTGAAACAATTGGCGAAGTGGTATTTAATACTTCTATGATTGGCTATCAGGAAATATTGACTGATCCTTCTTATTGTGAGCAAATAGTTACGATGACCTATCCCCAGATTGGAAATTATGGTGTAAACAGCGTAGATGTGGAATCTGGTAAAATTCAAGCAAGAGGGTTAATTGTAAAAGAATTCTTTGATTACTACAGTAACTGGAGGGCAGAAGGTAGTCTTCAGGATTATCTGAAAAAGTATAATATTGTAGGTTTAGCTGAGATAGATACCAGACAATTAACCAGGCATATCAGACTTGGGGGTGCAATGAAAGGAATTATTTCAACTGAAACTGAAGATGAAAGTGAGTTGAAAGAAAAGATAGACAGCTACCCATCGGTTATTAAAAGGGACCTGGTAAAGTATGTTACTTGCGACAAGCCGTATATTTATAATCCTGAAAAGAGTGATTATAAGTATATTGTTGTAACATTAGATTTTGGGGTAAAATTGGGTATTCTGAAATGTCTGGATTGGGAGGGTTTTAGAATAATTGTTGTGCCAGCATCAACAAAACCTGAAGAAATTTTAAAATATAATCCTGATGGTATTTTTCTTTCTAATGGTCCCGGTGATCCTGCAGCTGTGAGCTACGGGGTTACAACTATTAAGGAACTAATTGGCAAAAAGCCTATATTTGGAATTTGCCTGGGCCATCAGTTATTAGCTCTTGCTCTGGGAGCGAAGACCTATAAACTAAAATTTGGCCATCATGGAGGCAATCATCCAATTAAAAATTTAGAAACAGGAAAGGTTGAAATAACATCACAAAATCATGGATTTGTGGTTGATAAAGAATCGTTAAAAAATATCAAGGGTACCAGTTGCAAAATAACACATTTAAATTTAAATGATAATACGATTGAAGGATTAGAATATAAGGATATGAATGTATATACTATACAATACCATCCAGAAGGAAAACCGGGTCCTCATGATTCAAGATATATTTTTAGCAAATTTACTGAGTTAATTGAGAATTTTAACAATTAGAAATTAGAAAGAGTATTTATGCCTAAAAGGAAAGATTTAAAGAAAATTTTACTTATAGGTTCAGGACCAATAGTCATTGGACAGGCTTGCGAGTTTGATTATTCGGGAACTCAGGCTTGTAAGGTTTTAAAACAGGAAGGTTACAAGGTGATACTTGTAAACAGCAATCCTGCCACAATTATGACAGATCCTGAATTTGCAGATAGAACCTATATTGAGCCCTTAACACCTGAGTTTGTAGAAAAGATAATTAAAAAGGAGATGCCTGATGCATTGCTCCCAGCGTTAGGAGGACAAACAGGATTGAATATGGCAGCAGCTTTGTCAAATGAAAAAGTACTGGACAAATATGGAGTAGAACTTATAGGGGTTGATATTGATGCTATTAACAAAGCTGAAGACAGAGAACAATTTAAGGAGGCAATGGGTAACATCGGTCTTTATGTTCCTCCAAGCGGATATGCACATAGTTTAAGAGAAGCTTTGGGTTTCAGTAAAAAATTAAAATTCCCATTAGTGGTAAGACCTAGTTTCACGCTTGGAGGACTGGGAGGAGGAGTTGCATTTAATAAAGAAGAATTTATAGAAATAGTTACAAGAGGTCTTGATCTGTCACCAAAATCTGAAGTCCTGGTAGAGAAATCAGTTGCAGGCTGGAAAGAAATTGAATTGGAAATGATGAGAGATAAAAATGATAATGTAGTCATAGTATGCTCAATTGAGAATTTTGACACAATGGGAGTACATACAGGAGATAGTATTTGTGCAGCCCCAGCTCAAACTCTCACATATAAAGAGTACCAGAATATAAGAGATGCCGGCATTAAAATAATGAGAGAAATAGATGTTAATGCAGGTGGTTCAAATATACAATTTGCTATTAATCCTGAAAATGGAAAAGTAGCAGTCATTGAATTGAATCCGAGGGTTTCAAGAAGCAGTGCACTGGCTTCTAAAGCAACTGGCTATCCGATTGCGAAGATTGCAACTAAATTGGCTGTGGGATATACACTTGATGAAATTCCAAATGATATAACTAAAAAGACACCCGCTTGCTTTGAACCTTCAATAGATTATGTAGTTGTAAAATTCCCAAGGTGGGCATTTGAGAAGTTCCCCGAGGCCGATATCAGTCTTACTACAAGAATGAAATCAGTAGGTGAAGCAATGGCAATTGGCAGGACATTTAAGGAAGCCTTACAGAAATCAATAAGGTCTCTGGAAATAGACAGGTATGGTCTGGGGTCTGACGGCAGGGATATTATAAAAGAGGAATTGCTTAATGATAAGTTATCTATCCCTAACCAGGATAGAGTTTTTTATATTAAATATGCTTTTGAAAGGGGGATGAGTATTGAAGAAATATCAAGGTGTACTAATATAGATCCCTGGTTTTTGTTTAATATTAAACAACTGGTCGAGTTTGAAGATGGTTTTAAATGTGAAGATATTAAAGATATAACGAAGGAGAAGTTGTTTGAAGCAAAAAAACTTGGTTATTCCGATGTCCAAATTGCATATTTGTGCAATACACATGAGAATAAGGTCAGAGCTCTAAGAAATAAATTCAATATTAAAGCGACTTTTAAACCAGTGGATACATGTGCGGCAGAGTTTGAAGCTTATACTCCTTATTATTACTCCACTTATGAATCCGAGGATGAGATAAAATCTGCCCGCAGGGAAAAGGTAATAATACTTGGAAGTGGTCCAAATAGAATTGGGCAGGGGATAGAATTTGATTATTGCTGTGTACATGCTTCTTTTGCACTGCATGAGGACGGTTTTGAGACTGTTATGGTGAATTGTAATCCTGAGACCGTAAGTACTGATTATGATACTTCTGACAGATTGTATTTTGAACCTCTGACTTTTGAAGATGTTATGAACATAGTTGAAGCAGAAAAACCGTATGGTGTTATAGTTCAGTTTGGTGGCCAGACTCCCCTGAAGCTTGCCCTGGGACTACAAAAAGCAGGGGTAAAAATTTTAGGAACTTCACCTGATAGTATAGATTTAGCCGAAGACAGGAAAAGATTTGGAGCAATGTTAAAAAGACTTGATATCCCTCAACCTGAAAATGGGACCGCCTTGAATGTTAGTGAGGCAAAAAAAATAGCTCGGGATATAGGTTATCCAGTCTTAATAAGGCCATCTTATGTATTAGGTGGTAGAGCTATGAACATTGTTTATACAGAAGACACTCTTATAAACTATGTCAGGAATGCAGCTATTGTATCTCCTGATCGTCCAATTTTAATAGATAAATTTTTAGAAGATGCTATTGAAGTAGATGTTGATGCTATATTCGATGGTCAGGAGCTTTTTATAGGTGGAATAATGGAACATATTGAAGAAGCAGGAGTCCACTCAGGAGATAGTGCCTGTGTAATTCCTCCTTTTACTCTGGGTAAGGAAATAATAAATGTTATTAAGGATTATACATATAAGATGGCAAGGGAGCTGAAAGTAGTTGGACTTATGAATATACAATATGCGGTAAAAAATTCTACTGTTTACGTACTGGAAGCAAACCCAAGAGCATCGCGTACTGTACCTTTTGTAAGTAAGTCAACTAATCTACAGCTTGCCAAGATAGCAGCAAGAGTAATGACTGGAAAAAAATTAAAGGATATAAGTTTTGAGAGAAAAGATCCTACATTACTTAATTATTTTAGTATTAAAGAAGCAGTTTTGCCGTTCAATAGATTTCCTGGTGTTGATACTATTTTGGGTCCGGAGATGAAATCAACTGGCGAAGTAATGGGCATAGATACTAGTTTTGGAGTTGCTTTTGCGAAGACTCAAATTTCCACCAATCAATCATTTCCAACTTCAGGTACAGTTTTTATAAGTGTAAATGATAAGGATAAGGGCAGCATAATACCTATTGCTAAAAAATTAATGGACATGCAATTTAAAATAATTTCTACTAAAGGTACCTATGAAGTACTGGAAAAAAATAGTATCAAATGTGATATGGTTCTAAAAATAAGGGAGGGAAGACCTAATGTACTGGATATGATAAAAAATGGCGAAATTGATCTGATTATAAATACCCCGGAAGGTGGTAGCGCCAGAAGTGATGGCTATTATCTAAGAACCGAAGCAGTTCTTCATAATGTTCCTTCTGTAACTACAATAACAGGAGCTTCAGCTGTTATGCAGGGGATTGCTGAGTTGAGATGCAACTCTAAAGTTAAAGTTAAACCTATTCAGGAGTACTATTGAAAATATTAAATGGTGAAATAATATCAAATGAAAAATATGGCAAGGATTTATACAGGATAGAAGTTTTTTCACCATATATCTGTAGAAACGGGGGTGCCGGGCAGTTTGTTAATGTAAAATGTTCTGCCGAAGGGGTAATGGACCCTTTCTTGAGGAGACCTTTTAGTATTTATGATATAGAGGAAAAATTTAATGTATTTTCTATATTATATTTAGTAAGAGGCAAGGGAACCAAGTTTTTATCTAACCGAAAGAAAGGTGATATTTTAGATTTTGCCGGCCCATTAGGAAAAAGTATAGATACTTATAATGATACCAGTAAAAAATTTTTACTGGTAGGTGGCGGTATTGGAATTGCACCTCTTTATCTTTTAGCTAAGTTTTTGTTAAAGGGGAACAAAAATGTTTTTTTTGCAGCAGGTTTTAGAGATAATAATTTTATTGAATGGGGGAGAGATTTAAATCGCCTGAAGATAAACTATAAAATATTTACTGAAGATGGATCCTGGGGTGACATAGGATTAGTTACAGATTTTGTAAGGGAAAACATTAAAAAATATAGTAGCTATAAAATTTGCTGTTGTGGGCCCAGGAATATGCTAATAAAGATGCAAGATATTTTGGCTGGAAAAAATATAACGGCAGTAGCCCTGCTGGAAGAAAGAATGGCTTGCGGGGTTGGGGTTTGCAAAGGGTGTGCTGTAAAAATTAGGGACAAAAAACAAAAGTTTATTTACAGGACTGTATGTAAGGATGGGCCTGTATTTAATTTGATGGAGGTAATATTTGATTGAGGAAAATGGTAATGTTAATTTGTCTGTTAATTTAGGCAGGATTAAGCTTGAAAACCCTATTGTCATGTGTTCGGGAACTTTTTCCAGCGGGATTGAGTATTCTGAATTTTATGATACAAGTATTTTGGGTGCAGTAACTACTAAAAGTTTTTCTCTAAGGAGTATGGCTGGAAATCCGCCACCCAGGATATGGGAAACTGCTTGTGGGATGCTAAATTCTATTGGGCTTCAAAATGAGGGTATAGATTTCTTTATAAAAAAACATCTTCCAGAAGCCAGATCTCTTGGGATTAAAATTATTTTAAGTATATTTGGGGAAGATTTAAATGAATTCAGAAAGATAGCAGTTAAAGTTAAAAAAATTGAATCCTTTTTAACTGCAGTTGAACTTAACCTGTCATGTCCTAATGTAAGAGAGGGAGGAATAATTTTCAGCTCCTTACCAGAGGAGGTGGAAAAAATTACTATATCGTTAAATGAAATTTTGGATATACCTCTGGTAGTAAAGTTGAGTTCAAATTCAGAAAATATAGTAGAATCTGCTATAGGAGCTAAAAGCGGTGGTGCAGAAGCAATTTCAGTAATTAATTCTGTGGTTGGAACAGCTGTAGATATGGAAACTTTTAAGCCCAGGTTAGGAAATGTTATAGGCGGGCTGTCTGGGCCTGCAATAAAGCCAATTTCAATGGCGAAAATTTATATTCTGAGCAAAGCAAATATTCTTCCAATAATTGGGATGGGTGGTATTTGCAGCTGGAAAGATGCTGTTGAGTTTCTTATTATGGGTGCAAATGCTATAGGAATAGGAGCTGCAAATTTTGTTAATTACGATATTGGTGAGAAAGTGATTAAAGGCCTTATAAATTATTTAAAAGAAAAGGGTATTGATGATATCAATAAAATAATAGGAAGGGCAGTCCGGTGAAAATACCTAACTCCGACAATACAAAAATAGAGTTAAAAAGAAAAAGGCTAAAAATTGCTGACAGGTTAATTGTAAGCTTAGATGTTAGCAGTAGAAATGAAGCGATACAATTGTGTAAAAAAATTGGCAACAAAGTCAGTACTCTAAAAATTGGTCTGGAACTGCTTTACAGTGTTGGGCTGGATGTTATAAGAACTGTTAGAAGTTTTGGATACAAAGTTCTTCTGGACACAAAACTACATGACATACCTAACACTGTTTGCAGGGCAGCTGCAGCTGTCAGCAGGCTTGATGTAGAAATGATAACTATACACATCCCTGGAGGCAGCGAAATGTTAAATGAAGCCAAAAATAAAGTGCATCAGCTTTCAACTAGTAGAGGTAGGTTTCCACCTATACTGTTAGGAGTTAGCATTCTGACCAGTCTGGATGATATGGATTTAAAAAGCTTTGGATTTAGTGATGGTTATTTATCATCAGTATTGAAACTTGCTGGAGTAGCAATAAATTCTAACCTGGATGGTATAATCTGCTCTCCTAATGAAGTTAAACTGATAAGAGAAAAATATGGAAATAGTTTTTATATTGCAACTCCCGGAATAAGACTAAAAGAAGATTCACAAGGAGATCAAAAGAGGTTTAATACTCCCAGGAGAGCTATTTTAGATGGTGCAGATTTTCTAATTGTCGGGAGATCTATTACTAAAAAAGATAACATAGGTGAAACTACAGGTATATTTTTAGAAAAAATAGAAAAGGCGCTAAAAAATGATAAAAGTGACTGAACAAATAAAGGGTTTAAATGTTTTAAAGATGTTAAAAGACTCGGGTTCTATAATGGAAGGACATTTTAAATTAACATCAGGGTACCATAGTAAATATTATCTTCAATGTGCGCAGCTTTTGCAGTATCCTGACTTAACTTCAAAGATTGCTCGACAGGCTGTAGATATTTTAGGCAGGGAAATAGACATAGAAAAAATTAAAACTGTGATATCTCCTGCTGTGGGAGGAATTTTATTTGGGTATATGTTAGCTTACAGGATGAATACAAAAATGATATTTGCAGAAAGGAAAAACAGCAGCATGGAACTCAGGAGAGGTTTTAAAATTAATCCAGGTGAAAAGATAATTATAGCTGAAGATGTAATTACTACGGGTGGATCAGTTAATGAAGTAATAGATATTTGTAAAGATAGCAATGCTCGAATAGAGGCTATTATTAGTATTGTAGATAGATCTTATGGCGTAAAGTTTGATTTTCCTTACTTTAGTCTGATTAAATTAAATATTGAAAAATACCTACCTTCCAGGTGTCCTCTTTGCAGGAATAATTTAAAGATTGTATATCCAGGAAGTAAGAAATAAAATAGCAAAATCTAATTGAATTCCAGTATTTATATTTGTATACTTTAAAAGATAAAACTTTTAAGAATTAAAAAGAGCTATTATGAAATTATTATGAAAATTCTTAATTTAAGTGAAGAAAGCAGAAGAAAAGGTCTAAAAAGAGCGCTTATTGCCAGGAAAAAAAGAGCTCATATAAAAAATTTACTGAAGAATGGTGAAATAGATATAAAAACATTGTTTAGAGATAAAGAGTTATTTGAAAGTTGTGTTTCAAAAATGAAATTAATAGATATAGTAAGCTCACAGCCAGGGAAAGGTAGAGTTTCTGCTGAGAAAATACTTAAGGGTTTAAAGATAAATTTTAATAAGAGAGTTGGCGGTTTAGGTAAGAATCAAAAGAAAAGTTTCTATAAATATTTTCAGATATATTAATTTTAATTTACTGCAAACATACTGATATATATGAAAAATAGGAAAAATAAAAGTGAGAAATGGAAGATTATTTGTAATTTCAGGTCCTTCCGGGGTAGGGAAAAGTAGTTTAATAAATGATACATTAAATGATCTAAGTGGATTTGTTAAATCTGTTTCTTTTACTACAAGACCTAAAAGAAAAAATGAAATTACAGGCAAGCAGTATAGTTTTGTTACCCGAGAAGAGTTTGAAGATCTTAAAAAAAAAGATTCATTTCTTGAATGGGCTTCTTACTGTAATTATCTTTACGGAACTCCAAAAAAATTTGTGATAGATCAGCTAAATGCAGGAAAGAATGTTATTTTAGAAATTGAAGTGAAAGGAGCGATGCAGGTTAAGAGTAAAATAAAGGATGCATTTCTAATATTTATAACTGTAGCTTCAATGAAGCAGCTTGAGGAAAGAATTTCAAGGCTTAAGGATAGACTTGTAAAAAGAGGAACAGATGATACTCGTGAAATTAAAAAGAGAATGAATGTTGCTAAAAATGAACTGAAATATGAGAAATATTATAATTGCATAATCGTAAATAATAATTATAATGAGGCTTTAATTAATTTAAAGCATGTACTACTTTCATAAAGAGGAGGAAAAGTTTAGATGAATATGCCAAACATCGAAGATTTAATAAGAAATGTTGGTAATAAATACACATTGTGTATTCAAGTATCAAAAAGAGCCAGGGAAATTGCTAATTACATTACTGCAAGAGATAAAATGGAAAGGATAAATATAATTAAACCATTAGTAGATATAAAGTCCAATGATCCAGTGGAAATAGCTCTAAATGAGATAAAAGAAGGAAAAGTCGGTTTTGTTGGAAAAGAAGATGAAGTTATCAAATAAATTAAATCGTTTAATGGATGAAACTAAATAATCCTATATTTAAAAATAAAAAGATAATGCTTGGAGTTACTGGTTCAATAGCTGCTTATAAATCTGCCAGGATTTGCAGTAGTCTTACCAGGTTAGGGGCTGATGTAACTGTGGTTATGACTCCTAATGCTGCAAATTTTATAAGTCCAGTGACATTCAGTTCTATAAGTGGGAAAAAAACTATTGTAGAATTATTTGAAAATAAGGATAAAATTTATCATATTCCTCTTGCTCATAGTATAAATATTATCATACTTGCTCCAGCTACTGCTAATACCATTTCCAAATTGGCTTATGGAATATGTGACAATTTTCTTACTACTACTATTATAGCTGCAAGCCGTCCTGTTCTTATTGCTCCTGCTATGAATGAGAGCATGTATTTAAATTCGGTGGTGCAGGCAAATATTTATGCTTTAAGGAAAATAGGCAGATACTTTTTTATTGGTCCACAAAAAGGAGAACTTGCCTATGGCGAAAAAGGATTGGGCAGGATGGAAGATGAAGATGTTATAATAAAAAGAGCCGGACAGCTTTTGTCTTATAGCTCAGATCTAACAGGGGAAAGGGTGGTAATAACTGCTGGAGGAACTAAGGAGTATATAGATGCTGTCAGGTATATTTCAAATTGTTCCAGCGGTAAGATGGGATATGCTTTAGCAGAAGAAGCTTATTTCAGAGGAGCAGAAAAAGTCATTTTAATTAGCACAAACAAAGATTTACCTATTCCATATGGAGTTGATGTTGTGTATGTTGAGAGTTCCAGTGAGATGAAAAGTAAAGTTCTGGAGTATTTTACAGGTAGTGATATTACCATTATGTCTGCTGCAGTAAGTGATATTATTCCTGCAGAGAGGTTTGGATATAAGTTAAAGAAGAAAGACGATATATTGTCTAAACTAAGATTTAAGGAAAATGAAAATATTTTACATATTTTAGCTGAAAAAAAGGACAAGGGGCAGTTTTTAGTTGGATTTTCTGCTGAGAGTGGGGACAATGTTAAAAATGTTATGGATAAGATGAAAAATAAGAATATAGATATGACTGTAGCAAATGATATCTCCAGGAAAGATATTGGTATGATGAGTGATTTTAATGAAGTCAGTATCATAAGACAGGATGGAAGTACTAAAAAATTAAACAAAAATAAAAAGAGAATTATTGCCAGAGGAATCTGGGATGAAATTATTAAAAGTGTTAAGAAAAAAGACACTGGATAGAAGAATAGGAGAGGCATATGCCAAAAAAGGGAAATTATTTATTTACTTCAGAATCAGTTACCGAGGGGCATCCTGATAAGATGGCTGATCAAATTTCGGATGCATTGCTTGATGCGATTATAGCAGATGATCCGAATTGTAGAGTAGCTATTGAAACACTGGTAAAAACAGGGATTGTATTAGTTGCAGGTGAGGTTACAACCAGTACTTATGTTAATGTGCAAAAGATTGTAAGAGATACCATAAGAGATATTGGCTATACAAGAGCAAAATATGGTTTTGATTATCAAACTTGCGGTGTCCTGATTTCTATAGGTAATCAGTCTCCTGATATAGCACAGGGAGTAAATAAGGCTATTGAGGTAAGAGTTGGGGATAATTATGAAGATGAAATTGATAATCAAGGTGCAGGGGATCAAGGAATGATGTTTGGTTATGCGTGTAATGAAACTAAAGAATTCATGCCTCTTTCAATCCAGCTGGCTCACAGGTTAGCGCGCAGGTTGGCTGAAGTAAGAAAATCAGGGACGATCCCGTATCTTCGTCCAGATGGAAAAAGCCAGGTTACTATAAAATATGAAAATGATAAGCCAGTTTTAGTTGAAGCAATAGTTATATCGGCTCAACATGCTCCTAATATTGATATTGAAACGCAAATTAAGCCTGATATTAAAGAATTTGTTGTAAAACCTATTATCCCTGAAGAGTATTTAAGCAAAGATTTAAAATTGTATGTAAATCCTACAGGGTCATTTGTTACTGGAGGGCCCATGGGTGATTCTGGTGTTACGGGTAGAAAGATTATTGTAGATACTTATGGAGGTGTCGCAAGACATGGGGGAGGATGTTTTTCAGGTAAAGATCCCTCCAAGGTGGACAGGTCGGCTTCATATGCTGCCAGATATGTTGCTAAAAATATAGTAGCAAGCGGTGCTGCGGATAAATTAGAAATCCAGGTTGCATATGCTATTGGAGTTTCACATCCAGTTTCTGTTATGATTGAAACTTTTGGTACAGAAAAAGTAGATGTTTGTAAGATTGAAAAGGTAGTAAAAGAAATATTTGACCTTAGACCAGGAGCGATTATAAGGGATTTAGATTTGATAAGACCAATTTATAAAAAGACAGCTGCTTATGGGCACTTTGGGAGAATAGACAGAGATTTTACCTGGGAGAAATTAGACAGGGTAGATGATATAAAGAGTATGTTAGGTCTTAAATAAAGCTTAATATTAGATGAATGATATCAATGGATATACAAATAAATATGCAGAGGTTTATTTAGACATTGCTGCTACTGGGTTTGATCACCCTTTTGACTACAAAATACCTTCACAACTTGCTAATTATATAAAAGTAGGAAGCATAGTTTTAGTACCATTTAAAACAAGATTAGGGGTTGGGTATATTGTTAATATCAAAGATAAATCTTCTCTTTCAGAAAAAAAAATTAAAAGTATTAAAAGTGTAATAAGTAGCAGAGAGGTTTTTGATAAAAATAAATTAGAACTTATACACTGGATGAGCTTTTATTATATCCAGCCTGCAGCTAGGGTTTTCAGTCTTTTTTTGCCCCCTGGAGGTAAATATAGGGTAGAAAAGATATGGAAGTTTAATATAGAAAAGATAGGAAAATTGGGAGACGAACATCCTGAATTAAAATGTTTAAATCTGAATAAGGAAGTTTTAGAATCGGAGTTAGTAAAAAAATTTAAGACTACCGAGGATGAACGTAAGAAAGGCATTAAAAAAATTTTAAAATATTTAGAAAAAAAAAGAATTGCTTCGCATGATTATATTCTGTCTCGCCCGAGTGTAAAATTAAAATACCAGGGTTTTGTTAAGCTAAATGCGGACAGTTATAAAAAGATTAAGGATAAAATAAACTGGAATAAAAATTTTTCCCAGAAAAAAATTGTTGATTATCTAATCAAAAATAATGAGACATCAAAGCAGCAATTAATCAGTAGTACAGGATGCAGCTCCTCAAGTTTAAAGGAACTTATCAATAAAAAAATAGTAGAAGTAAACAGTAGAAGGTTAAGAAGAGATTTTTTTTATGACTTTCCGTACAGAGAGGATAAACATAAAAAAGATAAGATAATTTTAAACTCCTATCAGGAGAATTGTTTAAGAAGTATTGGTGGGGTTATCAAAAAAGATATTTTCCATGGATTTTTAATAGAGGGCGTTGCTGGAAGTGGAAAAACAGAGGTATATATTGAAGCTTGCAGAAAAATACTTAAAAAAAACAGGCGGGCACTTGTTTTAACTCCTGAAATTTCATTAACTCCACAACTGTATTCAAGATTTAAGGCTGTATTTGGGTCAAGGGTTGCAGTATATCATTCAGGGATGAACAAAGCAGAAAGATATGAAAGATGGCTTGATATCTGGGAAAATAAATACAGTATTATTATTGGAACAAGGTCTTCTTTATTTACCCCTTTCAGTAATCTGGGAATAATAATTATAGATGAGGAGCATGACCCATCTTATAAAGAAAGTTCAATTGTCAGATATAATACACAGGATGCAGCTTTAAAGTTGGGAGAGATACTGCAGATACCAGTGGTTTTTGGCAGTGCAACCCCATCTATAGTCACCAGGTTCAAAGCAGAGAAAGATAAAGATTTTACATTGCTTAAGATACCTATTAAAGCTCAGGGGCAGGGTGTGGTGGATAAGCAAGTAATTGATTTGAGATCTATAGATAAATTTAAAGATGACCTTATTATTACTAATAAATTATTTATGGAAATTAGAAAAGAAATTGAGAAAAATAATAAAATAATTATTTTCTTAAATAGAAGAGGTTACAGTAATTTTGTTGTATGCAGTAGTTGTGGAAATATTCCTAAATGTCCAAATTGTAATTTGCCTTATAAGTTTCATAAAGATGTTTTAAAATTGGTATGCCATCACTGTGGAAAAGAAGAGAGGTTTACGGGAAGATGCCCTATCTGCGGCAGTGAAAATATTTTTTTATCCGGGACAGGCATACAAAAAGTAGAGTCTAAGTTAAAATTAAGATTTAAAAAAACTCAAATACTGCGAATGGACTCTGATGTAACTTCAAAAAGGAAATCACATGAAGAAATACTTAAGAAATTTATATCTACCAGTCCTTCTATTTTAATTGGAACTCAAATGATAGCAAAAGGATTAGATATTGAAGATGTAACTTTAGTTGGGATAATAAGTTGTGATAGCATGCTTGCACTGCCAGATTATCATATGTATGAGAGAGCTTATCAGTTAGTAACTCAGGTATCTGGAAGAACAGGAAGGAAATCAAAGAAAGGGAAAGTCATAATTCAAACTTATAACCCTGAAAGTAGTGTAATAAAAAATTTTTTAAATGGTGATTATGAAGAATTTTATAATATGGAACTTAAAAATAGGCATGAGTTATTATATCCTCCCTTTTCAAATCTGATAAATATTATTGTTTCTGGTAAAAACGAAAATGATGTAAAAGATGATGCTAAAAAGTTATTTATGAATGCGAATGAAGTAATAGAAGATGGTGATAAAATATTAGGCCCTGCACCTGCGCCCTTTTATAAAATAAATCTGTTTTTCAGGTGGCATTTTCTTCTAAAGACTATGGAAATTAATAAATTAAATGTAAAATTAAGTAAGGTGCTGAAGAGATTTGAGAAGAGCAAAAGAAATAAAATAATTGTAGATGTAGATCCTGTATGGATTCTGTAGAAGAAGGCTATGAAAAATATTATATAGAAATTGTTTGTTTCATTAGGTAATATTATGTATAAGGAGATATTATGGCAGTAAGGAAAATAAGAAAAATTGGCGATCCTGTACTGAGGGAAAAAAGTAAAAAGATAGAAAATATTGATAAAGGCGTATTAAGATTAATAGATGATATGACTAACACTATTACAAAACGAGAAGTTAATGCAGCAGGTCTTGCGGCTCCCCAGATTGGGGTTTTAAAAAGAGTAATTATAGTTAATTTTGAAGACAGGGTTCAAACTTATATAAATCCAGAAATTGAGACTTTAGATAATGAGGAAATAGATGAAAAAGAAGGATGCTTGAGCATATACTCAATACCTTGCAATATTAAAAGAGCTAAAAAAATTATAGTAAGAGCTGAAGATTTAAAAGGTAATAAGATTGAGCTTGAAGCTGGCGGACTACTGGCAAGGATATTTCAACATGAAATAGACCATCTAAATGGAATTTTAATTATAGACCATCTGGATTCAGAATCAAAGAGAGAACTTTTGTCTAAAATAAGTGAAATTAATTCAGGTTGAAAGGGGAAGGTTTTATATTGAAAATATTATTTTTTGGTTCTTCTGTATTTTCTGTTCCATTTTTAGAAGAAATCTATAGTTCCAGGCATAGCATTACTTCTGTTATAACTACTATAGATAAGCATTCTGGAAGAGGAAGAAAAATAATTCCTAATATAGTAAAGAGTAAAGCAGTTGAATTAGGAGTCGATTTCATCCAGATAGAAAAGCTGGACAATGATTTTATAGATAAATTTTTAAAACTTGAATTTGATTGTGTGGTTGTTGTTTCATTTGGAATGATATTACCAGAAAAAATATTTAAAGTCGCTTCGGTTAAATGGTTAAATGTACATCCATCGCTGCTTCCAAAGTATAGAGGACCTGCACCTATTATAAGTACATTGCTTAATGGCGATGAGATTGGTGGTGTTAGCGTAAACGAAGTGATATATAAAGTAGATTCTGGCAGGATATATGCTCAAATCAAGTTTAAGGTGGAAGAAGATGATAATAAAGCCAGCCTTGAAAAAAAATCAATAAAATTTGGCAGGAGACTTTTAACTTCCGTACTTGACTTGATAGAAGAGGTTGATTTAAAACCTTATCCACAGGATGAGAGTAATGTAGTCTATACCAATAAAATTACTAAAGAAGATTTAAAGATAAACTGGGAAAGAAGTGCAGTAGAAATAAATAATAAAATAAGGGCTTTCAGTTCAAGTCCAGGAGCTTATTGTTTCTGGAATGGTGTAAGGATTAAAATACTTAGAGCCTGTGTTTTAAGTGCAGGTGAAAGTAGTGAACTTATTGATATGACCGGTGCGAATAAAAAAAATGGCCTTATCTTAAAGGCTGATAAGAGATCAGGTATTTTAGTCAGCTGCAATGATAAAGAGATTATAAGAGTTGAAAAGCTTCAACATCAGGGTAAAATAGCAATGTCTGCTTCTGATTTCATCAATGGATATTCTTTAAAAGTTGGTGAAAAATTTGAATGAACTTACTGATTATAACACAAACCCCCGGGAGATTTCTTTACTTATTTTAAGTGAATATTTCAGAAGAAAATATTCCTTAAAGAAAATAATAGAAAAATATTTCAAAGAATACAAACTTTCAAGCGTTGATAAAAGGTTTATTTATAATATAGTTAAAGGTACTGTAAGAAACTACTTAAGAATTGATTTTTGTATTTCTCTTTTTTCAAATAAGAAAATTGAAAATATTGACTTTCCTGTGTTAAACATTCTTAGGATGGGAATATATCAACTTGCATTTATGGACAGGGTTCCATCATATTCAGCAGTTGATGAGAGTGTGAAAATAGCTAAAAAAAGTATTTCACTTTATTCTTCAAAATTTGTGAATGCTATTCTTAGAAAAGTAAGTTCTATCCCTGATATAAATACATATATAGAAAAAAGGCTAAAAAATATAAAAAAAGATGAAATAAAAAAAATAAGCATATGGTATTCCTTTCCGAAATGGCTGATTGAGTATTGGATTGAAAATTATGGGAATAAAAAGACAGTTTTAATCTGTAAATCATTAAACGAAAATCCCCATGTTTATTTAAGGTTTAACAAAAACAAAATTACAAGGGAAGAATTAATAAAAAAAATAGGTATAAAGTTAAGAAATATCAGACTTGATAGTTTAAAGATTAAAACCATGCCAGGATCTGCGGTAGGCAATGTTAGGGTAGAGAGTGATAATTATACAAAAGATTATATATTATCAGAGGATGTATTAGAAGACTCTATAGAGGTTTTAAGCATCAGGGATATTTTAGAAACTGATATTTACAGGAAAGGTTTGGTTTCAGTTCAGGATTTATCTTCGCAAATAGCGGTTAAATATTTCCTTAAGCCTGAAAAAGGTGAAAAGGTACTGGATGTATGTGCTGCACCAGGTGGAAAGACTACTTATATTGCACAACTGATGGAGAACGAAGGAGAAATAATATCGGTTGATATCAGTAAAGGCAGGCTTAGATTGTTAGAAGAAAATTTAGAGCGTTTAAATATAAAAAATGTAAGAATTGTAGCAGCAGATGCTGCTAAACCAGACTTTTTAAATATATACAAAGAAATTTTAAGTAATGAAAATTTAGAGCACCCTGGTGAAGTTTTTGATGGAAATAACAACAGCTCAAAAAGCACTGTCGGATTGTTTGATAAAATTTTAGTTGATACTCCATGTAGTGCATTTGGTACAATATCTAAAAATCCTGATGTTAAATATAATAAGAAAAAAGAAGATTTAATACGTCTGTCTGATATTTCCTGCAGGATCCTTTCAAATTGCGATAAATATTTAAAGGCAGGAGGAAAGGTTGTATTTTATACCTGTACAATATCACCAATAGAAAATCAAATGGTCATAGAAAAATTTATAGAGAGATTTAAGGGAAAGTATGAGTTAGAGATATTAAATCTTTACGAGGACCTAAAACCTATTTTAAAATATAAGGAAGAGGCTGAAAGATTAAAAATGATAAGTTTTTTTGAAATAATGCCTTACTTTTTTAACAGCGAAGGAGGCTTTATATGCAATCTCATAAAAAAATCATGAATTTATAAATCATAATCTATTAGTTCTACCTTTTTTATCATGTGTCTAAAATATACATATGCTATAATGTTAAAGCCAAAAATTTGAAAGTGTGGAGAGATGGCTGAGTGGCTTAAAGCGCACGCTTGGAAAGCGTGTAGGTGGCGTAAGCTGCCTCGAGGGTTCGAATCCCTCCCTCTCCGCCATAAAGTTACTACTACTGGTAAATAATGATGTAGTTAAATTGTGTAAAATATGCCATTGGTGCATATTTTACGGGATTCGAAAGGACGGACTGGAGCGATAGCGAAAGGAGTCCGCGTCTCTGCAGCGAACGAAGTGAGACGAAAGAACGAATCCCTCCCTCTCCGCAAGTGACGTCAATTCGAACCTTTGTATTTATCATCAAGCAATGCAAGCGAAGTATTTGCAGAGGGTGAATTTAATAGATTTTATATTAGAGCACTTTGTAAGAGAGTTATTAGTGATAACAAAGGCCGACTCGAGATATACCGTGCTAAACAGGTTTCAAATCCAAGAATCGAATCAGAAATGATGATTGGGAGGATTATAGATCCAAGTAAACTCCTTGATGATTTAAGAACAAATATTGGAGTTGATACAGTTTTAGGATTACCGTGCGGACCAAATTCTGGTTTAAGTATTAGGATAATAAAATAATTCCTTATATTATAAAATGTTGGAAAATACAATATAAGTGGCTTTGTTTAACAGGAATATTTCAATTCATTATTAGTATATTTAGAATATATGCAGAATATTAAAATTTTTTTTAGTGATTCCAAAAGATTTGATATGCAGAATATTAAACCTTTGAAAAGGATAATTGGATTATATTTCATTTTTCTTACAGATACCGAAATTCAATATCCATTTAAGAAGTCAAGATTGATTTATATTGGAATGAGTGAGAAGAGAACAAACAGTATTGGGAATAGATTATCCGGTCATTATGATGGTCAGTCAGGTAATATGGGTATAGTAAATTATAAAAAAGTTGAGCAATTAAATTTTACTTATATTAATTTTGAAATGTTAAAAAAAATATGGACACTAAGAATTGAAGATCTTGAAAGTTATTTTATTTTAGATTTTGTTAAACATTATGGAGTATACCCAATTTGCAATAATAGAACAGGTTTTGAAATTTTAAAAGATGAGCCGAAAATTAACTTTCAAATTTACTGGAATTATTTTGAAAATCGGGAGGTAAAAAATGGGTAAGGAAATTATTAGCGGAAAAGAATTATTAGATAATTTCTTTAATGAAATTGAAAATATGCCAAAAATAGATAAAAAAATTGCTAGTATTTTGAAAAATCTCTACCTAAATAATAAATTTACTGACAGAAACATCTCTAATGCTTTGCTTGAGCTTAGAAAGGAGATAGGAAATGATCAAGATTAAAAGCTTAAATTTAAAAGGTCTTAGAGGCGTTAAACTCAATTTTCCTATTGAGTTAGATGAAAAATCTATTTTGTTTTACGGTGATAGTGGTGTAGGTAAAAGTAGCATATCAGACGCTTTTGAATGGTTCTACTATGATAAAATAAAACACTTGTCTGGCGAGGAGATTAGCCGTAATGGTTTATTGGAAGCTTTAAGAAATATTTCTTTAAGTGATGATAAAAAGAGTATGGTTACAATTAAGTTTAGTAATCCAATCTTTGATTCTGATAAAATAATTTCTTTAAAAAGAGGTTCTTTAGCCTCTGAATATTCGAATAAATCAACTGATTTCGAAGAATTTTTAAATGCTTCTCAAAAAGAGAATTTCATCCTACATTATGAAGATCTGGTAAAATTTATTTTGGCTCCTAAAAAAAACAAATTAGAAGAACTATCAGATATTATTGGATTTTCGGAAGTCACAAAAATAAGAAATATATTAAAGAAAATTTCTAATGAGCTAGAAAGAGAAATTAGATCAAAAAATTTCGAAAATCTGATTAACACTCATCAAAGTAATCTCATAGAATATTTTGGAGAAAACATTCTATCTGATAAACAATTTATCAATTCAGTAAATGAGCTGATTAAGCCCTTAAACATTAGTATAGAGTTAGCTAGCTTTAGTGAAATAGATAATGTTTTAAATTTGATTAAAACACCGGATGATTCTAAAAATATCGAATTGCAATCTTTTTATGTCAAAATTCATAATTTCTCCACAAATCTATTAGATTATCTTAATGAAATTAGTAAGTTGTATAAAGCTTACTACGATCAGTATCAAAAAATAATTGGCGATCTTGAAAAAATTAACAAAATTATGCTAGAAAAACTTTTATCTGAGGGCTATGGCGTATTAATAAATAATATTTTTACAGAAGAAAAGTGTCCTTTATGCCTACAACCTAAAGATAGGGCAAAACTATTAAAAGAGTTAGAAATTAGAATAAATGAATTAAAAAAATATAAAAGTGAAAAAGTAGAGCTTGAAGAATCAAGAGAGTCTTTGAAAAAAATTCTTACTAATCTTTATCATCAACTTAAATTATTATTGTCAGATGATAATTTCAAATCTGATGATAACAAAATATTAAAAGAGAAAGCTGAAGTATTGATAAAAAACTTTGATAACTATTTTCTAGAATTAGATATAGATATTTATAAAGCTAAAAAACTTAAAAAGGTAAATGATTTAGCAATTGATGTAAATATCTTAAATCAAATGATTAAATTCTGTAAAATGAAGAATGAGCAATTGAAATTAAGTAAAAAAAATGACTTAAGATTTGAAGCCCACAGTAAGATAAAACTATCTACTATTGCATATTCTGAAATTAAGAAGCTTGAAAGAGAAAAGGAAGCATTGAATAACCAAATGTTATCAATGAAATTATTATATAGCGAATTTGTAAAAAGACAACAAGAGCGCTTAACTTCGTTCCTTTCAATATTTTCTAAAGATATTAACGATTTATATCAATTTATGAATCCTGATGAAAAAGTTGATGAAATAGAATTTATACCTCTTGAGAAAGATGATGAATTAACTGGATTAACAATTCAATTTCAATTTTTTAAAAACAATGTTAAACCTCCACACAAATATTTAAGTGAATCCCATTTAAATTGTTTGGGCATTGCTTTCTTTTTAACATCTGTAAGAGCTTTCAATAAGCAAATAGGTTTCTTAATTATAGATGATGTAATTTCAAGTTTTGATACAAATCATAGGATACGCTTTGCCGATTTACTAATAGAAAAATTTTCTGATTATCAGATTGTCTTATTAACACATGAAAAAAATTGGTTTGAATATGTTAATAATTTAGTAAAAAACAAGAACTGGAAAGTTAATTCAATTAAATGGGATGAAGATAGAGGAACACATATTAAGGAGCCTTCTAAAAATCTAAAAGAGAGAATAGAAAATAAAATTAAACTAAGTAATGAGTCAGGACTAGGAAATGATATAAGAAAATATCTTGAATATTTACTAAAGCAAATTGCTCTTAATATAAGAGTAAAAGTAGATTTCCGATTTAATGATAAAAACGAGGATAGAATGTCGTATGAATTATTAACTTGTTTGATTTCCGAACTTGGTAAAAAACATTGTGAAGATTTGAAAAATAATCATACAATTGAAAGATTATTGGCCTCATCATTTATAGGAACAAAAAATTCACATGATAGTGCATTTGTGCCTAGCATGGGTGATTTTAAAGCATTTTGGAAAGATGTTGAAGAATTAGAAGGATTATTTTATTGTACATCTTGTAATAGATATGTTTCAATGAAATACTATGATGAAGTTGAAAAAATAATAAGATGTAGTTGTAATAAAAAAACTTATAAATGGGAAAAATGAAATAAAAAATAGTAGTAGCATTAATATTAGATCTATTTCCTAGGATAATTAGCTAACTTAGATAGGAAATTTTAACTTCTCAACTTTTTGGTTCAATAAGAAAATTCATATATTTTAATCAATTTGAATAAAATTCTAAAAGAAAGTTGATTTTTATTTTTATGATATATATTATAAAAATAATGATATTCTATTACCTAAAAAACATTTTAAATATTAGTAAAATCTTTTATATATAATGGATTGATAGGTGTACATAAAAGTTTTGAAAGACTTATGAGATTTATTGGTAGCAAGGAAAATTTGATTTTTTTTATTGATCGAGTTATCCAAGAAATGGGAATAGAAGGTGACACATTCTTTGATATTTTTTCCGGCACTACTAAAGTTGCCCAGCATTTTAAAAGAAAGAATTATAGTATTATTTCGAATGATAATCTTTATTTTTCATATATTTTACAAAAAACATATATAGAGAATAATACTATTCCTAAATTTCTTTTACTAACTAAATGGTTAAAACAAAAAGAAATTTATGATTTCTCTAAAATAGAATTAGAGAATGTTATAGATTTTCTAAATAATGTTAAAGGAATTGAAGGTTATGTATTTGAGAATTATGCTCCTCTTGGTAAATACCAACGAATGTATTTATCTAATGAAAATGCTAGAAAGGTTGATGGCATTTTAAAAAGTATCTCATTATGGAAAAAAAGCAATTTAATTTCAGAGATAGAACAAATTATATTAAAGACTTCATTAGTAGAGGCAGTTCCTTTTATTTCTAATATTTCAGGAACTTACGGTGCGTATCTTAAATCCTGGGATAAACGGTCATTTAATTCTTTAACTTTAAAGATTCCAAAATTTATACTATCAACAAATCAGCATTATTGTTTTCAAAAAGATGCCAACGAATTAATAAGAGATATTGAGGCAGATATATTGTATCTTGACCCTCCATATAATACAAGACAATATATCTCCAATTATCATGTTTTAGAAAGTATAGCTAAAGATGATAAAATAAAATTAAAAGGGAAGACTGGTTTAAGAGAAGATGATTATTTATATAAATCACAGTTTTCTCAAAAAAGACAATGCGTTGAAGCTCTTGAAGATTTGATAATGAATGCCAAAGTTAATTATATTTTAATGAGTTATAATTCAGAAGGAATTATTCCAGAGAGTAAAATATCAAAAATTTTCAAAAAAAAGGGAAAAAATTATATAAAGTTTGAAGAAAAATATAGAAGATTTAGGAGTAATTCGAATATAGAATCAAAAAAGAATGTAATTGAATATATTTATTTTATAGAAATACCTAAGCACAAACACTATAGTATTAATTATAAGAAACTTAAAGAACGAGTTTCCAGGATATCTGAACAACTATCATTATATCCCACTAAAAAAGAAAATAATAATATTAGTAAATATGGAATAGATTTTAAAGATAGAGGAATATATGACAAGCGAAATAAATTAAATAACTTGACTGGTAAAGAATGGGTTTATAGGACTAATTCTATTGAGTCTGTTCAAGGTATTGAGAAAGACATAGAACTTTATAAATTTATTATGAAAACTTTGGAAACTAAATTTAGTACAAGAGGTAAGGAAGGATTTTCCCATAAACTAAGGTCGATACACCCTTCTCCAAAACCCCCTCAACTAATGAAAAAGCTTATTGAATTTTTTACAAAAGAGAATAATTGGATTTTAGACCCATTTATGGGAGTTGGGGGAACTTTATTGGGAGCATCTTTAATAAACAGGAATGCTATAGGTATCGATCTATCCAAAAATTACATTGATACATACAAAGAAGTTTGTAAAAGAGAAATCTTAAAAGAACAAATCACAATAGTTGGCAATTCGAAAAAGATCGATAAAATTTCTCAAGTAAACCAAAGGGTATTTGATCTAATATTAACAGATCCCCCATATGGGAATATGATGATAAAAAGAAAAACAGGAGAAGCAGTCAAGAGGAAAAAAAATACATCTCCTACTCCATTCACTAATGAGAGCAAAGATATTGGAAACAAGCCTTTACCTATTTTTCTTGAAGAATTAAAAATTATCATTGGGAAAAGCCTTAGTTATTTAAAAAATAAAGGTTATGTAGTGATTTTTACTAAAGATTTTCAACCAATTAATAACTATTTAGGGATGCTTCATTATGATATAGTAAACAAATTAACAGAAATCGAACAATTAAAATTTAAAGGATATAAAATATGGTATGACAAAACAGTGAATCTTTATCCTTATGCTTATCCTTTTTCTTACATAAGTAATCAGCTACATCAATTTATTCTAATATTTAGAAAGGAAGAATAGGAAAAATTAATGGCAAATCGATCTACAGGTTGGATTCAAGATCCTGGTGAATTAGAAAATTTAATAAAAGTGGTTGAACTTTTTGATTGGAAAACAAACACGCATCAAAATTTATCATTGAACTTAATTCCACAAAAAATTCTAATAATAGATGGACAGCAAGATTTAATTGCCGAGCTAAACTCAAGGGATGGTTATAAAAATTATCCAAAGATTAGCTATAGAAGTTTGATTGGGAGTGCTTTTAAACCTAGACCAAGTGCAAGGTGCAATGGCATTGTCCAAGCCTTGATTAGTGGACAAAGGAGAAATTTTATTTCTGATTGGCCTGCAAATAATTTTGTCAGATGGGCAGAAACTTTAGGGTTTATTCAGTATTACAAGAAAGATGATTCATATTCAATAACTGATTTTGGATTAAAATTTACTGAGACCACTAATTTGAATATGAAGTTTGATATTTTAAAAGAGGCTCTATTGCGATATCCACCAGTTACAAGGATTTTAGAACTTTTATATAATAAATATTATAAAAATTCACAGAATCCTTTACTTACAAAATTTGAATTAGGAAAAGAGCTAGGTTTTAGAGGAGAAGATGGTTTCACGACCTATCCACAGCATTTAGTAATACATGCAATAATTATGAATCCTGAAAAAAGAAATAGTATTTTAACTAATTGGGAGGGTTCAAGCGACAAATATGCTAGAATGATTTGTGGGTGGCTAACACATAAGCAAATAAATTGGGTTGAACAATCTACAAAATCTGTATCTATAAATATAGATAACCAAACTATTGAGACTGATATTCCTCAATCTTATAGTATTACACTAAATGGTATAAATTTCTATAGGAAATCAAGAGCTAGAAGCCGACACCGAAAGGTACCCAAAAGAGTTTTTTTTGAAATGCTAGCCACTAAAGGCATAGATAAAGATTATCTTAGAACAAGAAGAGCCTTAGTAATCCAATATTTAAAAAGTTGGTGTACTATTCATCAAGTACAAAGTTTTTTAAAAAAAAATCAATTTACTAATATCCATATAAATGTAATTCAAAACGATGTGAATAATTTTAGACGAATTGGTTTAAACGTTATTCAAAATAAACAAAACCAATTTAGGATTGCTGATACTATTATAGGGCTTCGCATTCCAACATTACCAATCCCTCAATTAGTGCCATCTTATATTACTTTAACAAAATTACGGTTATCTGCACGAATAAATTATATTGACCATTCTTATTTTGATTTGATTGATTTAGGTTTTGATAGCCGTCAGAATAGATTATATGAATTAAGAATTGTAGAATTGCTTAATCTTATTAGTAACCTTAAAGCATTACATTTAGCAGGAGGGAATAAACCAGAAATTATTGCCTATTCACCAAGTAAGAATCCAATTAATGGGGTTATTATGGACTCAAAGTCTTATAAAAATGGCTTCAATGCCCCAAACTCTGAAAGGGATAAAATGATAAGGTACATAAACGAGTATAAGCAAAAGAATAATAAACTTAACAGTAATAGATGGTGGGAAAATTTTAAAGAATTAAACTACCCTATTAATCCTATTATATATAACTTTGTGTCAGGTAATTTTATCGGTCAATTCTTAAATCAAATTCAATATATTTTTACGCAAACTGGTATTAATGGGGGAGCAATAACTTCAGAGAAATTGATTGATAAAGTTGAAGCTGTTATAAATCCAAATATTTCATATTCTGTAAAAGAATTCTTTGATGATTTGGCTTGTAATGGATTAGTAAGATAAGGATTTTAACCTTAAATATAGGAGTTATTTTCCTTTATATTTGCAAGCTCTAATAACTGTAGTCTCTCCGACATTTAAACTTTTTGCAATTTTTTAATAAGACATTCCCAGAGTATGTAGCTGTTTTGCTTTTGTAGATATTTTTTGATATAAAGGAATCTGCCTTGTAGGTAGTATTTTAATATGAGCGGATATTTCTGAAATAGTTCGAATTGGTTACGTCCGCGTCCGCAAGTGACGTCAATTCGAACCTTTGTATTTATCATCAAGCAATGCAAGCGTTTGTATCTTTCATTGGTAGCAACAATATAAAGAAATAGATTTATTTAATAATAGCATATGATAACATTATTTATATAGGAATATAAGAAGAAGATGAAAAGAGGCTAAATAACCTTTTTAACCTTACCTGATTTTAAACATTTAGTGCAAATGTTTAAGCTTCTTACCTTACCTTTGTATTCTACTTTTACCTTATGTATATTTGGCCTAAACATTCTCTTAGTTTTTTTATGAGAATGGCTGACATTATTTCCAAATCCTGGTTGTTTGCCACAAATTTCACATTTCTTTGACACTTTTTCTCCTATGTTTTAAGAGCAATTGCTTGAAATTATAGTTTATTTTTATTTTTATTTTTACTATTATATTTTTAAGTATCTTAAACTATTGTATATTGCTAATTTTTTTCCTAAATACAGATAGGAATATTATCATTTTATTTTTTAATTTACAAGCGAAAAAAGTAAGGATTTTTAAGTTGATACTGCAGCATACATGTATACTTAAATGAGCTTCTTAGATATTTTTAAATCTTTAGAATTATAAAAAAATGAAAAGATGCAGGAAAATATTAGTTTTTGTGATTTTATTAATTTTAGTAGTTGCTGTAGTTGTGGGCACCAGTTATTGCAGGTTCTTTCTAAATAATGCAGAGAAGGTAACTTCTACTATATCCTTTAATTATCCTGGACTTAGGATTGAAACACGAAATATAAATGTAGATGAGATAAGGGATAATTTTCCACGAATAGTTTGCTTTGGGGATTCTGTTACATTTGGGTGGAATCTTAAGTACAGCGATTCTTATCCTGTTTTATTAGAAAACTTATTACTGCAGGACTACCCACAGGTTAGAGTTATAAATAGCGGGATAGGAGGAAATACAATACTGGATGCATGCAAACGATTAAATAGTGATATTTTTTATTATGAACCAGATGTGGTCATTATTAATTTCGGATTAAATGATGGGATGCTGTTTGAAGTTGATAGAAACAAATCTGTGGCAAAAGAGTCATTATTATATGACTCTGGGGACGGTTATTATACTCCTCAGGTAGATCTTGTGACCTTTTATAAATGTTATAATGATGTAATAGAGCAGATTGAGTCAAGGGATATAAAACTTATAATAGTAGGACCTAATCCTGTTTTGGACTGTTTTCCTTTATTAGAAGATGAAGAGTTCCGAAAAAAGCAGAGAGAGATATATGATTTGTATAACAAAAAAATTATAGAAATAGGAGAAAGCAGAGGTATTATTTGTGTAAATTTATGGGGAATTTTTGTCAGGGAAGACAAAATAGGGGATTATATGCAGGAAGACTGCATACATCCAAACAAAAGTGGGTTAAAGCTTGTAGCTGATAATATATACAGCACTTTAAAACTTTACAATGTTTTAGGTCAAATAGAAACAAATTAAGTTATAATATGTAAAAGTATTTGTTTTAATAATAAAGAGGGAAGTTTTTGAAATGTTTTATAAATTAGAAAGCAAAGATGTTAAAAAAGTAATAAGCACTGTAATAGATAATTTTAAAAAGAATGAGAAAAAAATAAACGATTTAAATGTCTTTCCAGTGCCTGATGGAGATACAGGTACTAATATGCTTCTTACACTGGAGTCTATCCAGGGAGAACTGCTGAAGTTGAAAACTTATACTATAAAGAGTGTTGGAGAAGCAATTTCTTTTGGAGGGTTAATGGGAGCCAGAGGAAATTCTGGTGTTATACTTTCCCAAATCCTAAAAGGGTTTTTCGATGTATTGGCAGATGGATATGATTTTAATTTAAATGTTGTTGAGAAAGCTTTGAGATCTTCCAGAGATTTAGCTTACAGCTCTGTTCAGGATCCAACAGAAGGAACTATGCTAACTAATATAAAAGATTTGCATAAGGTTGTTGAAAATTTAACTGACAGCAACATTGATGATATAGATTTTTTACAATTATTAGATAGAATTATTGAGGAGTCTGAGAAGTCTGTTATAAGGACAACTTACCTGCTGCCAGTTTTAAAAGAAGCTGGTGTAGTAGATGCTGGTGCACAGGGAGTTTCAGATATACTGGTTGGATTAAAAAAAGCTATGGTAGAGATAGTGGGGATTGACAGTAATTTTAAGATAAAATCTATTGAAGGGATTAAAAAAGTTTCTGTTAATTTAAGAAATGAATCTGATAACGACAATGTGAAAATGAAAAATATAGAAAAGTCAAATGCTAAGATCAATCGTAAAAAATTAAAAGAAGTTGGTATTAAATCCAATATAAAATTTATTTACTGTACCCAAACTATTGTTAAGGGCAGTAGAATAGATATAAAAAGACTCCGGGAAGACATTGAGAGTTTGGGAGATAGTACAATGGTTGTTGGGAATGAGCAGATAGCAAACATCCATGTTCATACTAATGTTCCAAATAGAGTTTTGAGAAGGGCTTTGAAAGAAGGAACACTGCATGATATCAAGATAAATAATATGGTAGACCAGACTATACAGGCAGGTGTGCTAAAAGAAGAAAAAAAAGATGAGAAAGATGAGAAAGAGGAAAAGAAAGAAGAAAGGACGATTCTTGCAGTAGTTGTTAATGGTGATGGCCTTGAAGAAATATTTAAGAGCATTGGTGCTGATGTTATAATAAAAGGTGGGCAGAGCATGAATCCGTCTACTTATGATATAGTTAAAGCAGCAAAGGGAGTAAATGCTAAAAGAATAATCATATTTCCTAATAATAAAAATATTATACTTACAGCCAGGCAAGCTAAAAGAATTATTAAAGAAGAAGTTGTAATAATTCCTACCAAAACAATTCCTCAGGGAATAACTGCAGTTTTAAATTATAACTCTGATTTAGAATTAGAGGAAAGTATTCATAATATGGAAAAGGCTATTGGGAATATAAAAAGTGGAGAAGTAACAGTTGCAGTCAGGAATGCTAACTTATTAGTTGGAAAAATAAGGAAAGGAGATTTTATAGGTTTGTGCGATGGGAAAGTCAGAATTATTTCAGAAGATATCGTAAGTGCAGTAATAGATTTAGTTAAAGATATGGTAGAAGGAAAAGAAGAAGTTATTACTTTTTATACTGGAAAAGATGCTAAATTAACAGACAATGATAAAATTAAGAAAGAATTGGATAAATATTTTCCAAAAATAGAAATAGAATTTCGTATTGGTAACCAGCCTTTTTATCCGTACATATTTTCAATTGAATAACTTTTATATGGTGGTGAATTATTAGAGTTATATCTGGCATGTTTAGAGGAAAAAAATTAAAACCCCCATCAGATTTTACAATAAGACCTACTTTAGGTTATGTAAAAGAAAGTATTTTTAATGTTGTTAGAGATGAGATAGTAGATGCAAAGGTATTGGATTTATTTTCAGGAACAGGTTCTCTCGGAATTGAATCTTTAAGTAGAGGTTGTGAGTTAGTTTATTTTGTAGATAAAAGCTTTAAAGCAATTAAACTTATAGAATATAATACATCGAATTTAAAAAATATAGAAAATAAGTATAAAATAATAAGAAGTGATGTATTAGAATTTATTAAAAAATTTGATAAATTTGTATGGGACATAATATTTGTAGATCCACCATATAAGATAGACTGTAATATAATGAAGGATATATTTAAAATTTTAGCTGGTAAAAAAGTTACTAAAAGTGATACTATAATAATCTATGAATATTTCTCCAAGAGAAATATTTGTAATGAAATAAAAAGTCTCAGAGTGATAAAAGAATCTTTCTTTGGAGATAAAATAGTAAGTTATCTTATGACTTTATAAAATTAAAAACTGGTGTGTTGTAAATATGAAAAGAATAGCATTATGCCCGGGAACATACGATCCTATAACTGAAGGCCACAGGGATGTTATTTTTAGATGTTCAAAAGTTTTTGATAAAGTTATAGTTGCTGTTTCAAATAATATTAGAAAAAAAACTTTATATTCAATTGAACGCAGGCTTGATTTTGTAAAAAGGGCGCTAACAGAATTAAAGAATGTAGAATTTATTTCCTTTAATGGGCTATTGGTAAATCTGGCAAAAGAAAAAAGTGCCAATGTTATAATAAAGGGGCTACGAGCTATTTCGGATTTTGAGTATGAGTTTCAAATGGCACAAATCAACAAGAAGTTAAATCCTGAGCTGGAAACAATGTTTTTAGTCACAAATCCTAAATTTGCATATCTTAGTTCTAGTGCAGTTAAAGAAGTGGCAAGGCTGAAAGGTTGTATAAGTGGATTAGTACCAAAAGAAATAGAATTAGATATTATTAAAAGTTTTAAAAAAAATTTTTTTGATTAAAAATAGAAAATATTTGGAGAAAGAATATGGATGCATTAGAAATTATAGACAAGATCGAAGAGCTGGTAGATAAAAGTAAAAGAGTCCCGTTTACATCTAATGTAGTAATAAATGAGAATGAAATATACGATTTGCTGGATGAGTTGAGAAATATACTGCCTGATGAATTTAAGCAGGCCAGATGGATAGTAAAAGAGAGAGAAGGTATGGTTGAAGAAGCAAAGAGGCAGGCAGAGAGTATAATAAAAGAAGCAGAGGAAAAAGTAGAAGTTCTGGTAAGTGAGTCTGAGATATTAAAAGATGCTGATAGAAGGTCTAAGGAGATAATGTCTGCAGTGGAGGCAAAAGCCAGGACTATCAGGCTGGAGGCAGAAGATTATGCTGATGAAAAATTAGCTAGTTTGGAAGCAGTACTGCATAAGTTACTTACTGCAATAGAAAAAGGAAGGGAGCAGTTTAGGGCTTTCCTAACTCCAAATAATAAATAATATATATTTTTATAACCCACCCTTTTTAATAATTATATTCGACAGATGAATTATTTAGGTACTATAATTTCAAAATAACCATAATAACAAAGTTATTGAATAAAAAGCATTATGTGATATATTTATATATTTAGTTTTTTATGACAAATTTGTAATAATGTTTGTATAAGCAGGAGGTTGATTGTATTGGCAGTTCCAAAGAAGAAAACAACAAAATCAAAAAGAGATAAGCGTAGAACACATGATAAATTAAAGGTATTGAGTATTGTAGAATGTCCTCAGTGCCATAGTAAAAAAATTGCTCATAGAGTTTGCACAAATTGTGGATATTATGATAACAGAGAAGTTATAAAAGAGAAGGGAAAAGAGAAGGGAAAAGGAAAAGTAAGGGCAAAGAGTAAATAGAAGTGGTTTATATATAATACTATGTATGGAGGTTTTTAGTGAACCTGGAAAAATTTTTTTGTCCTGATTCAGTAGCTATAATAGGGGCATCAAGAGATAATGGAAAAGTAGGGCATACTATTTTAGTTAATGTAATAAACTCAGGTTATAAGGGAAAAATATTTCCAATAAATCCTAAAGCAGATAAAATATATGATGTAAAATGTTACAGAACTATCCTGGATGTACCGCAAGATGTTGTTCTGGCAATAATAGTTATTCCCAGTAAATATGTTTTACAATCATTAGATCAATGTGCCAAAAAAAATGTGAAAGTAGCTATAATTATATCTGCAGGATTTAAAGAGACGGGTCCTGAAGGTGCAAAGCTTGAAATGATGGTTGTAGAAAAGTCAAAAGAGTATGGCATTAGAATATTGGGGCCTAATTGTTTAGGAATGATAGATACTAACTGCGTACTGAATGCTTCTTTTTCTCCAATGTTGCCTGATAAGGGTGATATTAGTTTTATTTCTCAATCAGGTGCTCTTGGAACTGCAGTACTGGATTTAACTAAATTCGCCGGAATTGGTATATCTAAATTTGTATCTTTTGGTAACAAGGCAGATATTTCTGAAAATGACTTAATTCAGTATATGGCTAATGATGAAAGTTGTAAAGTTATTACTGCTTACTTGGAAGGCGTAAAGGATGGTAGAAGTTTTATGGATATATGCAGCAAGGCTTCTAAGAAAAAACCTATCATAATAGTAAAATCTGGTAATACAGCTGCGGGTGCGAGGGCTGTTTCTTCTCATACTGGAACACTTGCAGGTTCAGGCAAGGCTTACGAGGCAGCTTTTAAGCAATCAGGAATAATAAGAGCTGGTACTATAAAAAATCTTTTTGATTATGCCAACACTTTTGTAAATCAACCATTGCCTAAAGGTGAAAAAGTTGCAATAATAACAAATGCAGGAGGTCCTGGTATAATGGCAACAGATGCTTTTGAAAAGAGTAATATACAACTAGCAAAATTAGAAAATAAAACAATTGAAAAACTTAAAGAATTTTTACCAGCAGCTTCTAATTTTTATAATCCTGTAGATATTTTGGGAGATGCTTTAGCAGATAGATATAGAAGTACATTAGAAGTAGTTGTAAATGATAAAAATGTGGATACAATAATGGTACTACTAACTCCTCAGGCTATGACACAAGCATTAGAAACTGCAAAAGCAGTAGTTGAAATTTTTAAAAATAATACAAGGAAGATTCCTATAATTGGTTGCTTTATGGGAGGACTGTCGGTTAAAGAAGCAGTGGATTATTTAAATAAAAATCAAGTTCTTAATTTCGGTGTTCCTGAAATAGCTGCAGATTGCATAAAAGTGATGATGGATTACAGTAATTGGAAAATAAAAAAGACTGGCTCAATTGAAAAGTTTGATGTGGATGTAGATAGAGTTAAAGGAATATTTGATATATGTAGGAGCGAAGATAGATTGGAATTGGGAGAAATGGAAGCCAGGGGAATACTGGAGGCTTATAATGTAAGAGTTCCGAAGGCTATGGTGGCTCATGATGTAGTAGAAGCAAAAGAAATTGTTAAAAAGATAGGTTACCCGGTAGTTTTTAAAATAGTTTCTCCTAATATTTTACATAAAACTGATGTAGGCGGAATAAAAGTTGGTATAAAAAATGATCATGAAGTAGAAGAGAATTTCGATCAAATATTATGGAATGTAAAAAAATATATGCCAGATGCTAATATTATAGGAATATCAATTCAAGAAATGATAGAGTCCAAGAAAGAAACTATCATTGGAGTTGGCAGCGACCCTCAGTTTGGGCCAATGATTATGTTTGGATTAGGAGGAATATATGTAGAAGTATTAAAAGATGTTTCCTTTAGGATTGCTCCTATAAGTAGAGAAGATGCGGTACAGATGATAGAAGAGATAAGAACTACCAATCTACTGAAAGGTGCAAGAGGAGAGAAACCTTCAGATATTGATAGTATAATTGAAATATTATTAAAAGTATCACAGCTTGTTACTGATTTTCCTGAAATAATAGAAATGGACATAAATCCTTTATTTGTAAAAGAGGAAGGAAAAGGATCTATTGCTGGAGATATAAGAATTAGAATAGGAGGTTAAAATGATTTCATTATTTGTTGTTTCAAATGAACCTTTTTCCGGGAAGAGTTCGATGTGTGTTGGTATTGGGAAATTATTGATGGAAAGGGGACTTAAGGTAGGATATATGAAGCCAGTAGGGACACTCCCAACACGTGTGGGAGAAGTAACTACAGATGAAGATGCTCAATATATTTCTGATATTTTTGGAGTTAGCGACAAACTGGAAGATATATCTCCTATTGTTCTAACTCAACAGTATTACAGAGAAGGTCTCAGGAATGATAGTTTTTCTAAAAATCTCCTGAATGTCATAGATAAATCTTACAGGAAGATTAAAGAGGGCAAGGATATTGTAATTTTAGAAGGTGCAAAAAGTGTAGAGGACGGCTACTTTTTGGGAATTTCTAATCGGGATATATGCAGGAGAATATCAACTAAAAATATATTGGTAATAAAATATGATTCAGAAATTGTTAATAAGATACTGTATTGCAAGGAATTTTTAAAAGATTGTCTTGTAGGAGTAATAATAAATTGGGTTCCGAGAAGTCAGATGGATTATTTAGAAGAATTAATATTACCATTCTTGAAAAGGAAAAAGATAGAAGTGCTTGGTTATATTGCTTCAGATAAGATGTTATCCTCCGTAAGTATCAAGGAAATGGCTGATCTTTTGGGTGGACAAATAATTTGTGCTGAGCATAAGGTAGATGAACTGGTAGAATCATTTATGGTTGGTGCTATGGGGCAGGAACAGGCACTTAAATTTTTTAGAAGGAAGGCCAATAAAGCTGTTATAACTGGTGGGGATAGAGCAGATGTTCAATTAGCTGCGCTGGAAACTCATACAAAATGTTTAATACTTACAGGAAATTTTCAACCCAGCAGAGTAGTATTGGGAAGAGCAGAAGAGCTTGGTGTTCCTATGATACTTGTAAATTATGATACTCTAACAGCGGTAGAGAAAGTAGGAGAAATTATAGGACATGTCAGATTTCACGAAGTTAAAAAAATAGATAAAATTGTTGGAGTAGTAAAAGAGTATATTGATATGAATAAGATAATGAAAATTGCAAACAGGAAGTAGTATAAATGCAGGAGTAATATTTAAAAATAATGGATAACAGTAAGGGTAAGGGTAAATATTTAATTATAGTAGATGCTATGGGTGGAGATTTTGCTCCTGAGGAGATTATTAAAGGTTCCAGTGCTGCTGCTTCAGATTTAGGAGTGAAAATAATACTGGTAGGAAATGAAGAGAAGATAAAAAAGGCAGCCGAATGTAATAATATAAGTTTAGGAGAAACAGAAATAGTAAATAGTACCCAGGATATAAAAATGGATGATTCTCCTTCAGAAGTAATTAAAAATAAAAGAAAATCCTCCATCTATATAGGAACTCAAATTTTATCTCAGAGGGAAGATGGTGCTTTCCTGTCAGCAGGAAACACCGGTGCAGTAATGGCATGTTCTCTTTTTAATCTTAAAAGAATAGAAGGAATTTTAAGGCCAGCAATTGCCATAGTGATACCATTAGCAGAAAAGAAAGTGGTTTTAATTGATGCAGGAGCAAATGTAGGCTGTAAACCTCAATATTTGGTACAATTTGCAATTATGGGGAAAGTATACTCAGAAAATATAATAGGTACCAGTAATCCTGGTGTTGGTCTTATTAATGTGGGAGAAGAAGAAAAAAAAGGAAGCGAGATGATAGTAGAAGCCTTCAGAATTTTAAAGGATTCGAATATAAATTTTATTGGGAATATAGAGGGTAGAGAGATTTTTGAAGGAAAAGCAGATGTGGTTGTTTGTGATGGTTTTGTTGGTAATATAATTTTAAAGTCTATAGAAGGAATAGCAAATTTATTTTTCAGTGAAATAAAGAATGTTCTCACAGATAATTTTTTAACCAGGTTATCTGCTTTAGGATTAAAAAAATCTTTTACAGGTATGAAGAAGAAATTTGATTATGAAGAATATGGAGGAGCTCAGCTTCTTGGAGTTAAAGGAATTGTAATTATTTCTCATGGAAGTTCAAAAGCAAAAGCTATTTCAAATGCTATAAGAGCAGCTCTTGACGGAGTAAAAATGAATTTAGTAGATAAAATTAAAAGTGAAATAAAAAATTAGAAATAAAAGGTAAATATTTACTGGGAGGTAGAATGGAAAATTTTGAGAAAATGAAAGAGATATTAGTAGATGTGCTTGGTGCTAATGAGGAGGACATTAAACCTGAAAGTAAATTTGTTGATGATTTAGGAGCAGATTCGCTTGATTTAGTAGAGCTGATTATGTCGTTCGAGGACAAGTTCGGTATTGAAATTAGTGATGAAGAAGCTGAGAAAATAGTGACCGTAAAAGATGCTTTGGAATATATTGATGCTCACAGTAAATAATAATAATAAGTATTCTAATCTAAGATTATATAATAATAGCCATTGTAATATTTATTGCTATGATGTTTTAGATTTGTATGCAATACTTAGGTATAATTAAGCAGTGTTTACGAATAGATTTAATAATTTAATTAATATGGGTTGATAAAAATAGAGTGATGGACGAAGAAGGTGTACTTAGAAGAAAGATCAGACCATGGCTAAATGATTTAGGAATCAAGGCAAATGATTTAAAAATATTTATACAAAGTTTAACTCATAGATCTTTTGCTCGCCAGATAAATGTAGAATCAAGAGGGAATGAACAACTTGAATTTTTAGGAGATAGCATTCTATCTTTTATTATTACCTCATATTTATATAAAAATTATGGTTACTTTCGTGAAGGGAAATTAGCAAAAATTAGATCGATCTTAGTGAATGGAAGAACTCTTGCAAAAATTTCAAAAGAAATAGGGGTAGATAGACAGGTACTATTAAGCGAAAATGAAGAATCCTGCCAGGGGAGGAAGAAAGAATCTATTTTAGCTGATGCACTTGAAGCATTTATTGGTGCTTTGTATATTGATCAAGGCATTGATTTTACTGAAGGATGGGTTTTAGAAAAATATGAAGATAAAATTGAGGATAGAATCAAAAAACCTAAAATTTCTGATTATAAAACTTACCTGCAGGAGGTTGTGCAAGCAGATTATTCTAAATTGGTAAGATATAAATTAGAGAAATCAGAAGGTCCTGATCATGATAAGACATTTTATTCTGCCGCAGTGCTGAATGGTAAAGTTATTGGTAAAGGTAAAAGTAAAAGTAAGAAAATGTCTGAGCAAGTAGCTGCGAAAGATGCTTTGGAAAAACTATATGATTTAGATGTATAAAGGCTGGTAGACTGTAAATTGTATTTAAAAAGTATAACACTTCGTGGTTTTAAATCTTTTGCAAATAGAAGTAAGTTAATATTTGAACCTGGAATAAGTGTAATTGTTGGTCCTAATGGTAGTGGTAAAAGTAATATAGCAGATGCCGTTTCATGGGTTCTTGGGGAGCAGAGTCCCAAATCTCTAAGGGGCGGAACTATGGGTGATGTTATTTTCAGGAGTAAAAAAGAGGAACTTGGAATAGCAGAGGTTTCGCTGGTGTTTAATAATTCAGATGGATCAATGCCATTAGAATTTCGCGAAGTCAAATTTACCAGAAGGGTTTATTCTAAAGGCAGTAGTGATTATTTTATTAATTCTTCCCCATGTAGATTAATTGATATACAAGAGATAATTTTGGACAGTGGGATAGGTAAAGGGCTGTATATTATTATTAATCAAGGTCAGATTAATGAAGTTGCTGTTTTGAAGTCTATAGAAAGAAAAAATATTATAGATGAATTATTAGGAATATCAAAACATAGGATTAGAAAAGACAAATCGAAAATTAAGCTGCTAAAGGTTAATGAGGATATAAATAGAATAGATGATTTACTACAAGAAGTAAAAAGAACAATGGATCCACTGCAAATAGAAGCTAAGAAAGCTCAGAAGTATTATGAGTTATTAAATGCTTTGAAAAAAGAAGAAATTTCTCTTTTTTTAACTTATATAAATGATTTAAATTATAAGTGGGGTATTGAAAATAAAGCTTATGATAAATACAAGTATGAACTGGATGAAATAATAAAAAAATTATCAAATGCAATAAAAAGAAAAGAAGATTACGGAAAGATGATTTCTAATAGACGTAAGGAATTTAATTATTGGGAGAGTTTAATAAAAAATTTTACATCTAAAGAAGGCGAGCTTAAAAATATAAGTACTTTAGTCAGTAGTTTATCTTCAATGTTTAGCACAATATACAATATGTTTGATTTAAAGCTTCATAGAAATAGTAACAGGAAAGATCCAGTAGAAAAAGAAGAAGGTAACTATTCTGTAATAAATTCTTCTACTGTACAGGTTTTTTTAAAAAAATTAGAGAAGATAGAGAATTTATTTTTTAGGATTCTGGAGAAAATAAAAACCATTGCTGTAAGTAGAGATATTATGCTCAAAATTGAAGATGAAGGAAATGCAGTAAAAGGTGAACTAAATAGTTTAAAAGAAGTAATTGGTAAATACAGGCTAAAGAATGAAAGCAGAGATGAGTCTAAAAATTCACCTAATAAGCTTGTAGAAAATAAAGTGAAGTCTCTTTGTAAAAAGAGTCTAAATAGATCTGAACAGCTGATGAGGGTTATAAAGGGAATTTTAGTGGTTTCTAAGAAAATAAAAGGTAGATCATACCCGGAGTTTGAAAAAAAGAGGACTGCGGTTAAGGAGGAGCTGGATAAATTAGAAGAACTGGGAAGTGATATAGGTAAATTAAATGTGTCCAAATCTGATTTAGAAAATAATTTGTACAAAATTAATTTAAAGAAGGAACAGATAAAGGAAAGAGTAAAAGATATAACCTCAAAAATAGTTGATGACTACAGTTTGTCGTTAGATTATGTATTTAAGAATTATAAACCAGTTGTTGATGTAAAAAAGTCAAGTACAATTATAAATAAATTAAAAAATGATATAAAAAAATGTGGAAGCGTTAATCCAAATGCTGATTTAGAGTATAAAAAGATAAAAGAGAGATTTGATTTCCTGAGCTGGCAAAAGCAAGATCTGATTGAAAGTAAAAATAGCCTGGAGGAACTGATTAATAAAATTAATAGTGAGATTGAGAATTATTTTATGGAAAGGTTTGATGAAATTAATAAAAATTTTAAATATTATTTTAAAACATTATTTCCGCTGGGTGAAGGAGAAATGCAGCTTATTAAGAACGATGGTAAGGAGAATGATAATATAGGAGTGGATTTGAAAGTAGATATTGGTAATAATAAATTTGTTCCCCTGTCTCTTCTGTCAGGAGGAGAAAAGTCTTTAGTATCTATAGCATTTTTGTTTTCAATCTTTTCTACCAAGCCTTCACCGTTTTATATTTTTGATGAAGTAGATGCTTCACTGGATGACATTAATTTAAGCAGGTTCCTGTCTCTGGTAAAAAAATTTTCAGAAAAAAAACAATTAATATTAATAACTCACCAGAAGCGAACAATGGAGATTGCTGATACTATTTATGGTGTGACTATGCAATCTGACAGTGTTTCTAAAATAGTATCTGAAAAAATTGGAGATAGATATGCAGAAGTTAATTAAAAATTTAAATTATTTGTGGAATAGATTTAAGAAAAATAATGTTTATTTTTGGAGTAATTTAGAAGAGCAGTTAATATTAAGCGATATTAGTGTTAGCACTGCTTGTAGAATTTTAGATGAAGTAAAAGAAAATGTATATAAGGAAAATATAAATGATGTAGAAGTGATAAAAGGGTTATTGAGGAGGCAAATTGTAAAAATTTTAAATGGTAAAAGTGGATCAGGTTTAAATATTTCAAGGATACTGCCATCTGTATTTTTAATAGTAGGGGTAAATGGTGTGGGCAAAACTACTGCTATCGCAAAAATAGCAAAATTATTTTCCAGTAAAGGAGAAAAAGTACTACTTTCGGCTGCAGATACTTATAGATCGGCTGCTGTAGAGCAAATTCAATATTATGCAAGGAACTTAGGTTTGGATCTGGTACACCATGAAAGGTTTTCTGACCCGGGTGCAGTAGTTTATGATAGCCTAAAAAAGGCACTGGCAAAAGGGATAGATAAAGTAATAATTGATACTGCAGGAAGGATGCAGACTTCATATAATTTAATGGAAGAACTTAAAAAAATTAAGAACGTTATAAGTAAAAATTTGAATAGAGATGCTGATGAAATTTTAATGGTTATAGATTCCACTACAGGGCAGAATGCAAAGTTTCAAACGGAGGTATTTAATAATGCGCTGGGGTTAACTGGAATTATACTTACTAAGACTGACAGTACTTCTAAAGGAGGAATTGTGCTTACTATAAAAAATGATTTAGGCATACCGATTAAATTAGTAACAAATGGAGAAAAGCTGGATGATATTTATTATTTTGATCCTGAAAAGTTTGCAGAAATGATATTGTCATGATTTTAAATTTATAATGTGAAGAAGGGCATTAATATAATGTTTGAATTTTTAACTTCAAAGTTTGAAGATTTTTTTTACAAGATAAGAAACAAAGGCAAGTTAAGCAAAAGTGATTTAGATAATTCATTGAGAGAAATAAAGCTGTCATTGCTGGAAGCTGATGTTAACTTTAAAGTAGTAAAGAAATTTTTAGAAAATGTAAAGCAAAAAGCAGCAGGCAGAAGTGTGCTGGATAGTATAACGCCATTTCAGCAGATTGTTAAAATAGTTAATGGAGAGCTGATAAATATGTTAGGTGTTAGCAGCGGCAAAATTAGTTTTGTTCCTAAAGCAGCAACTATTATAATGATGGTTGGTCTTCAGGGTTCTGGAAAAACAACTGCTGTAATTAAATTAGCGGATTTCATAAAAGATAAATATCAGAAGAAGGTTTCTGTTGTAGCTTCAGATACATACAGACCCGCAGCAGTTTTACAATTAAGCGATATGGCAAAAAAAATAGGTGTTGATGTTTATCATCAAAAGAATTCCAATCCTGTTTTAATTTCATCTAAGGGAGTAGAAACTTTCAGGAAGTCAGGCAGTGATGTAATTATAATAGATACTGCTGGAAGACTTCATATTGATGAGGCTATGATGGATGAATTAGTAAATATCAGG
>Ga0209121_10000352_pt1 | contig 48512 bp, 39 predicted proteins | sample Cruoilmetagenom3_FD_187292 | JGI IMG/M metagenome (GOLD analysis project Ga0209121, IMG submission 187292) | Oil polluted marine microbial communities from Coal Oil Point, Santa Barbara, California, USA - Sample 3 (SPAdes) (version 2) | ecosystem: Environmental > Aquatic > Marine > Oil seeps ... | reverse complement strand
TTTATCTTTTGAACAGGGGCCTATTCGGCCCCCCAGTGAAGCGAAGAGTTTATTAATACGTGCCACAAGAAACTGTCCCTGGAATAAGTGTGCTTTCTGTCATACTTACAACGATACCAGGTTTCAAATAAGATCGGTTCAGGATGTTAAGAAAGACATACAAAAGGCGAAAGATACAGCACAACAGGTAAGAGAAATATCATGGAAACTCGGGCAAGGGGGAAGAGTTAACGAGTATGTGGTAAATTATATTTATCAAAATGACGGTTTTTATGATGACGGTTTCAAGAGTATAGCCGCCTGGCTTTATTTCGGTGGCGAATCCGTTTTTCTCCAGGATGCTGATACTATTATCATGAAAACCAGTGATCTGGTTGAGATCATTTCTTTTATTAAAAAACAATTTCCTGAAGTTTACAGGATTACCTCGTACTGCCGGTCAAAGACTGCATCTCACAAATCCGTAGAAGAATTCAGAGAGCTCCGCGATGCCGGCCTTTCGAGGATTCATATAGGTATGGAAAGTGGTTATGATCCCGTTTTAAAGTTCATTAAAAAGGGAGTCACCGCGGCAGAGCACATCCGGGGTGGCCGGAGAATAGTAGAATCAGGTATTTCTCTCTCCGAATATGTCATGCCTGGTCTTGGTGGTGAGAAGTGGTCTAAAGAGCACGCGGAGGAGACGGCAAAAGTCATTAACCGGATAAATCCCGATTATGTCCGTTTAAGATCACTCCAGGTAAGAAGAAATACCGGGCTTTACAAGATGAGAGAAGAGGGCAGATTTACGCCGTTAGGCGATGAGGATGTGGTCAGAGAAATAAGATGGTTCATTGAGAATCTTGAAGGGATTGAAAGCAGAGTAGTTAGCGATCATATACTGAACCTTCTGGAGGAACTGGAAGGAAAGCTTCCGGAAGATAAGGAAAAACTCCTTGTGATTATTGACAGGTATTTCGAATTGCCTGACGATGACAGGACTATTTACAGACTGGGAAGGAGAAGGGGATTTTACAGAAGTCTTGATGATCTTTCCGATACAAAAGTTTATAATATGCTGAAAAGTATTGTAGATGATTACAAAAGTAAAGATATAGGTAAATTAGACAGAGACCTGGATAGAGTCATGCATCATTACATTTAATGAGATACTCTTGCATGCCTCTGATACTATTAAAGGAAAAATATTTTTCCCTTTCTTGTATATCTTCGGGAAGGGTATGGTAATGAGCCACTCCACGATCGTTTCTCAGTAATTCTTCGAAAACAATTTTCTCAAAGTGTTCAGTACCCGCCCGGTAATGTTTTTCTACCGTTGCCATCCAGTTTTCCAATTGATCAAAGGCTGTGTCAAATACATTCTTCACGTCTCGGCTGTGTCCATAATGTGCGAAACAGATATGTGAAACATCGGCGGCGGCAGCTTTTTTCAATGAGTTCAGGTACATGTCATAGTCAAATACAGGTGGTGTTGCTATTCGAAGGTACAGGCCATCTTCTATCGGATAATTAACTCCTGCAACTTCTCCCGCGAAAAGTATGTCACCAATCTGATAGCACAAATGATGTGAGGCATGACCTGGGGTCTGAAGTACATTGACAACAGTTTCTCCTACTTCAATGCTGCCACGGTAACAGATATTTTTTTCGGGAATGGGTGAAATTTTTCCGTATACCTCAGCAATATTACCCAATACCTCCCTGGAGCCCTGCCATAATTTGGCAGGGTCGATCATGTGAGAAATGCCTTTGGGATGACAAATGATTTGTGCATCAGGATAGTATTCTAAAAGCAATCCCGCACCACCTGCATGGTCGATATGTATGTGAGTCAAAAGAATGTAATCTATTCTTTTCACACCCTGTTTCTTCAGTGCATCCATGAGGATGGGAATTGAATATCGAGGACCGGGATCAATTACAATGGTCAAATCATGGAGGGTGAGTATCCAACTGCTGATAAAATTACGAAATCCCTTCAAAGGTTGGTTCAAAGTGACCAAGTGGACATTTTCCATACTTTTGTTTATACAGTTTTCTGAAAAATGGCAAGTGAAAATCTGGTAAACCATGGAATGATATTCTCCGTTTGTTCCGTGCTATTTTCTTGACATAATAACCCGATATATGTAGCATTCGAAAATTTTCATATAGGTGGAGTTTTCAGAGTGGCAGCCTTTATATTCCACATTGAATTCTCGAAAGGAAAATGAATGGTGGTAAAGAGGAAGATAAAAACGGTTTTGGTGGCAAACCGGGGTGAAATAGCCCTCAGAATCATCCGGACGGCTAGAGAACTGGGTCTTGAAACTGTAGCTGTTTATGAGAAACCGGATAGCGAATCATTGTTTATCAGGTTCGCCGATGAAGCTATACTAATAGGGGATGGTCCGAGGAAAGATTATCTCGATATAGACAGAATGATCTGGGCAACCCGTAAATCGGGTGCGGATGCCATACATCCCGGTTATGGATTTCTTGCGGAAAACCCTGATTTCCCTGCCGAATGTGAAAAGGCTGGAATCATTTTTATTGGACCTCCCTCCGATGTTATTCGTAACCTGGGGAATAAGGTCATTGCCAGAGAAATTATGAAAGGAGCAAATATCCCTTTTATTCCCGGTACGGATAATCTTTCACAGGATGACAAGGGTATAGAGGAAGCAATTGAATTTAGTAACAGTTATGGATATCCCGTTATGTTAAAGGCATCGTCTGGAGGAGGCGGACGGGGAATCAGAAAGGTTGAAAATGAATCGGACCTGCTTATTCAACTGCCTTTGGCAAGAGCGGAAGCATTGTCGGCTTTCAATGATGAGAATATCTATGTGGAAAAATGTATTGAATCATCACGGCATGTAGAGGTTCAAATCCTGGCCGATTACCATGGAAATGTTATTCATCTGGGTACAAGAGATTGTTCCATTCAGCGAAGACATCAAAAGTTGCTTGAAATTGCCCCTGCGGATCTTCCTTCAGATGTATTACATGCAATTCAGGCAACAGCAATCCTGGCGGCGCGGGAAGCGGGCTATATCAGTGCAGGAACGGTTGAGTTTCTTGTTGACGCGAAAACCAGTGAGTTCTGGTTTATGGAAATGAACACAAGGTTACAGGTTGAACATACCGTCACTGAAGTTTTGACGGGAGTGGATATAGTAAGGGAACAGATAAGAATAGCCGAAGGGGAAACCCTGAGGATCCCTGAGGATAGAGTGCAGCTTATGGGGAAAGCCGTTCAGGTCAGGATTAATGCTGAGGACCCGAGAAACAATTTCATGCCGGAAGGGGGTAAAAAGGTAGCGGTGTATCAATCTCCGGGTGGCCCCGGAATCAGGTTGGATGGGATGGTTTATCAGGGATACGGAATTCCAACTGAATATGATTCACTTCTGGTAAAAATGACCGTTCGTGGCTATAACTGGGAGCAGGCAATTCAGCGACTAAAGAGAGCATTGCACGATTTTTTGATTGTAGGTCCGAAAACGACAATACCGTTTTACCTGGCAATCTGTGATGAACCCGATTTCCGGAAGGGTGTGTTTGATACGTCATACCTGGATACACATCCCGAAATATTTCACTACCCGGAGATGGAACGTGAGATAGCCAGGCTTTCGAGGCTGGTGGCTGAAATCCATGCAAAAAAAATTAATCCTTATGCGTATTAAATTAAAGGTTAAAGACCAAAGGTCAAAGGTTAAAGGAACAAGGATCAAGGGACAAGGATAAAGGATAATAAAGGTAGAAGGAATGAAGGTATCGCAGGAGATTATTGATGAGAGAATTACCCCGCGGGATTTGCGGGAAAAAGGGGTGAAATACATACTCGATAAAATCAGAGGGGCCGATGGTTATTACGTAACCAACACGGAAAGGGATCTTTCCCAGTCTGATTATAAAAATCGTATTATGCCCCGCACCCAGATTCTTGTTTCCGCGGAGAGAAATGCGTCGGGATATTTATCAATTGAGATATCGGGGGGCGCATCAGTACACGTGGACATGTTAAGGAAGCAGATAAATCCGCTTGAAAAGTTGGAGGTATTGAGTTCTCTAATGCCCGACACAATGTTTCAAACTTTGTGCAGAGGAGTTAATTTATTCGGATACAGGCCATATCCTGAAAACGTGATCCGCTTAACGGTACGGAGTTTCGCAAGATATATTCCTATATGGAGAGTCTTCGACTTTCTTAATTATGTTCCTAATATGATTCCTGTCTTCGAAGAGGTAAAAGCCGCGGGATGTATCCTCGAACCATCAATATGCTTTTCAACAGGGCCGGAACACACCGATGAATATTATGTTAACAAGGTAGGAGAAATACTCGATATAACGGGTGACGAAATAGTTCTATGTATAAAAAACCACGGAGGTCTGGGAACCTCGAAAAGGATCGGTGATCTGGTAAAAGCAATTCTGGCTAAGTATCCTGATCTCATTATCCATTATCATGGTCACAATACAGATGGAGATGATATCGGGAGAATTGTCCAGGCAGTACGTAACGGGGTAAAAATTGTTGATGCGGGAGACCATGCCTTTACCGGTTTTTACGGTCCGCCTCCCGTATTAACAGTTATTGATACACTGAAAGATTATGGTCACAGGGCAATGGGTATTAACCGCCGGAAGGTGATTGATACCTCCAATAAACTTCGACCGGAGAGAGCATATTACAAAGATTTTGAGTCACAATTTTTTGGCTTTGACCCCACAGCTCAAATACATAAGTTGCCGGGTGGGGCGACAGGATCAAGCTTTGAGCAGGCTGTGAATGGGCACTTTTTACATTTAATGCCGGAAATTTTGCAAAAGGAGCTGCCCAGGGTTCAGGTAGAGCTTGGCAACTGGTGGAGTGTAACCCCGGGTTCACAAATATTGTGGACCACAGCGGTAAATAATGTGCTTAATAAAAAACGCTATAAAGATGCCAATGACGATTTAAAGAATTTGATGCTTGGAAGATATGGGGATTTACCTTTTTACTGGCCTTCCGATGAAATTTACGAGGCCGTATTTGGGCCGGATTGGAAAAAAATAGTTGAAAAAGAAAGAGGTTATCAAAAGATCGGGGATGTTGATATTAAAGTTGAAAAGAGGGTACTGGAACATCGTTTAGGGCGTAACGCCACAGAAGATGAAATGGTATTATACCTGCAACATCCTAATGACGCGGTGAGTTTTTTTAAATTTGAAGAAACATATGGTAAAACCTGGGTATTACATCCTGAGGTATGGTTCAGAAAGGGCGGATTCAATCTGGGAGAGAAGTTCGAGTTTTCCGATGCTTTTGGAAAACAACATACAATTGAAATTGGTCCCCAGAGAAGGACAAAGAGTGGAGACGCCGTCACCTATATGATTATCGACCATCATCCTGAACCCATGCTGACAGTGCTGGAGCAGGAAGCCGGGCGTGAAAAGCGAAAAGCGACACTTACGGCAAAGGAAATTGATGCTCTGTCCAAGTCAGGAGATGTCAGATCGCCTCTTAAGGGTAAAGTTAATGAAGTGCCAGTTTGTGAAGGAGATGATGTGTCTGCCGGACAGATCTTAGTCATTCTTGAAGCGATGAAGATGCTCAATAATGTTATCTCCGAGATCAACGGTAAGGTGACGAATGTGTCAGTATCTCCCGGGGACGAAGTGGATACAGGAGATACTCTTGTAATTATCAGAGAGAGTAAGTAGCATAACGCTTTCTATGGTGTATTTACCAATTTGTGTGTAATTGTAGTGGCGAATTTCACACACAACATTGTTAAAGAATCCAGCTAAAATGACGAGAATATTAAAGATAGGATTTTTTTGCTTTACAATACGTCAAAATATGTAATTTTGTAATCTATACTTGACTTTTGGAATTTTTGTGGTAGCGTCACAGAGATATAGGATCATACTCAGAAAGGATATATGAGGGATATTGATATGGCAGAGAATTATTATACAATGTTACTCATTCCACAGAAGAAAAATTCTATAAGAAAAATTAAACTGTCAAGTGCCTTTATCACAGTTGCCTCCGTTTTGGCATCCATTAGCCTCTTATCTATTCTGTATTTCTCTTATGATTACATAAAAATCAGGCATGAAGTTACAGAACTTTCCAGACTTAAACATCTTACTGCGGTTCAGAAGGAACAGATCGATTTGCTGGCTGCTAAAGTATCTGATTTTGGAAAGAAAATGGCGGATATCAAGGAATTTGACCAGAAAATAAGGGTCATGACGAATATTGACAAGGGCCGGAACACCAGCCAGTTTCTTGGTGTAGGTGGCCCCGTGTCTGAGAAGAGCATGGCAGAATCCCAAATAGCTGAAACAGAGAAAGCTTTAATCAATAATATACATAAAAATATTGATGTACTCCTTGAAGAAGCCAATTACCAGAAAGATAGCTTCAGCGAATTATTTGAATTCCTTAAAAAACAACGATCTGTTCTTGCATCAACTCCATCAATCTGGCCGGTAATGGGTTGGGTAACTTCTGAGTTTGGGTACAGAATATCTCCTTTTACCGGGAAAAGAGAGTTCCACAGGGGAATAGACATAGCATCGAGGATGGGCGATGATATTTTGGCACCGGCGAGTGGTGTTGTAGTAAAAAAGTCTGTTGAACCAGGTATTGGAAATGTAGTGAAAATAGACCATGGTAATGGTATAATAACTGTATATGGCCATCTTTCAAAAATTATTGTTAAAAAGGGCCAAAGGGTAAAAAGGGGAAGTCTTATTGGGCAGTTGGGAAACTCCGGTCACAGTACCGGCCCTCATCTTCATTATGGGATTTGTGTAAATAGTGTTTATGTCAATCCGAGGAAATATCTTTTTTAGTTTATCATTTTCTTCTTAAGTCTCGGCGTATGCGTAGTGAATAATGAGTGAGAACTCTTTAATTTGAAAAGATTCCCGGTAGATTCTTTTGCCGGGTTTTTTTATGAGGTATTTATGCTGAATTTTATTCTAAAAAAGTTTATTGGAAGTAAAAATGACAGAGAGTTGAAAAGATTATCTTTGTTCCTTGAAGAGATAAACGATCTCGAACCACTAATTATGCCCCTTTCTGATCCTCAACTCAATGCCAAAACATCATATTTTAAGGAAAAGCTTAAGGATGGTGCTGAGCTTGATGATATCCTGGCGGAAGCGTTTGCCGTTGCCAGAGAAGCGGCGAAAAGAACGGTAGACATGAGACCATTTGATGTTCAGGTCATAGGAGGCCTTGTTCTGCATGAAGGTAAAATTGCAGAAATGAAAACCGGTGAAGGAAAAACATTAGCAGCCGCAATGCCTATTTATCTTAACGCGCTTTCCGGCAAGGGTGTTCATGTTATTACCGTAAATGATTATCTGGCGAAGAGAGATGCCGAATGGATGGGCCCTATATACAAATTTCTGGGTCTTTCCGTGGGAGTCATTATTCATGGTATGAACGATGAAGAAAGAAAAACTGCCTATAATTGTGATATTACGTACGGTACAAATAATGAATTTGGATTTGATTATCTCAGAGACAACATGAAATTTGACATTGAGGATTATGCTCAGAGGGATTTCAATTATGCTATCGTAGATGAAGTGGACAGTATTCTCATCGATGAAGCGAGAACACCGCTCATCATATCCGGTCCTTCTGAAGAATCAACGGATAAATATTACAAAATTAACCAGATCATTCCCCGTTTAAAAAAGGACGAAGATTATACTATTGATGAAGAAAACAGAACCGTTGTACTGACTGAGAATGGCGTTGCAAGGGCAGAAAAATTGCTAAAAGTGGATAATCTCTATGAACCGAGAAACATGGAGATACTACACCATGTAAACCAGGCGCTCAAGGCGCATACACTGTTCAAAAAAGATGTCGATTACCTTGTGAAAGAGGGACAGGTTGTCATTGTTGACGAATTCACGGGAAGAGTCATGCCGGGGAGGAGATACAGTGACGGTCTGCACCAGGCGCTGGAGGCAAAGGAAAGGGTAAAAATAGAAAGGGAAAATCAGACCCTTGCATCTGTAACATTCCAGAATTATTTCAGGATGTACGATAAACTGGCGGGTATGACAGGTACGGCGGATACAGAAGCCGTTGAGTTTAAAAATATATATAATCTCGACGTTGTTATTGCCCCTACTAATATGCCGATGATACGAACGGATAATCCTGATGTTATTTACAAGACGGAGAAGGAAAAATTTACTGCTGTTATTGATGAAATTAAGGAATTATACAACCAGAAGAGGCCCGTTCTGGTAGGAACAATATCTATTGAAAAGTCTGAGCTGTTAAGCAAATACCTCAAAAAAACCGGCATTAAGCATAATGTGCTAAATGCTAAGAATCATGAAAGAGAAGCGGAGATAATTACCCAGGCCGGCCAGCCGGGATCCGTGACAATATCAACGAATATGGCAGGAAGAGGAACGGACATCAAATTAGGCGAAGGCGTGGCCGTGGTTGGCGGACTTCATATCCTTGGCACGGAAAGACACGAGAGCCGCAGAATAGACAATCAGCTCAGAGGAAGATCGGGAAGGCAGGGAGATAAAGGCTCTTCCCGGTTTTATCTTTCCCTTGAGGATGACCTTCTAAGGATATTCGGCGCCGAGAGGATTTCGTCCGTGATGGACAGGATAGGCCTGGAAGAAGGCCAGCCCATCGAGCATAAGCTCATAAGTAAAGCCATTGAAAATGCCCAGAAAAAGGTAGAGGGTCAGAATTATGAGATACGGAAACACCTCCTGGAATATGACGATGTCATGAACAAACAGCGTGAGGTTATATACGCACAGCGTAAAGAAGTATTGAAAGGAGAATATCTCTGGTCAACTGTTGAGGATATGCTGGAAGAAGTTGTTGATGATATGTCGGCAGAATATGTTGATGAAAAGCTCAGACCGGATGAATGGAATCTCAAAGGACTGGGTGACATTGTTTATAAACGATTTGCTTTAAGGCCGAATTTCAGTAAGTTAGATGATAACAATGTCATAGATAATGAATATGTTCGTGAAAAAATAAATTCAGGCGTTAAGACCTTGTTGCATGATAAAGAAGAAAAATTCGGTAAGCCTCTAATGGAGCAGGTGATGAGAATCATCATGCTTCAATCGATAGATGCTCACTGGAAAGATCACCTGCTGGCTATGGATCATCTCAAAGAAGGTATTGGTCTGAGGGGATACGGTCAGAAAGATCCCAAAAGGGAGTATCAAAAAGAAGGTTATAATATGTTTATGGACATGGTTTATCGAATCAAGGAAGATACCCTTGAAAAGTTGTGCTGGGTTCAGGTTCAGATGGAAGATGACATAAAACAGGTTCAAAAACCGCAAAGTGAAAACTATATAATGAGTCGTGGTGATAGTGGGTCCTCACCCGCCACGGTCAAAAGAAAAGGGGAAAAGATAGGAAGGAATGATCCGTGTCCCTGCGGAAGCGGTAAGAAATATAAAAAGTGCTGTGGAAGATAAGAAAAAAATGAGCAATGAGTGGGGTCATCTTGATGGTTAGCAATATGGGAATAAAAGTTCCGGGATTCCTTGCCAACGGCATATCCGTCGGCATTAAGAATAGCGGCGAGAAGGATTTGTCATTGATCTTTTCCGAGGTCCCGGCGAGGGCAGCCGCAGTATTTACGACAAACCGCTTTCCCGCAGCGCCGGTTATTCTCGATATGGAAAGAATGAAAACCGGGTTGGCCCAGGCAATTATTGCCAACAGCGGTAATGCCAATGCTTCAACGGGAAAAGATGGGTATAAAGATGCTGTTGCCATGTCAAAAGCTGTTGCTGAGGGGTTGAGAATACGGGAAGATCTCATCTTAGTAGCATCTACCGGGATTATTGGTGAGAAACTTCCCATAAAAAAGATTGTTGGCGGAATAACAAATCTTGTTGGGGGGTTGCGTGTTAATGGAATCCCATCAGCAGAAAAGGGAATTATGACAACCGACAAAATTCCCAAGATCGAGTGCCGGAAGTGTTTCATAGGAGAAAAAGAGATTACGATCTGTGGAGTTGCCAAAGGCGCTGGAATGATAGAACCGCATATGGCGACGATGCTTTCGTTCATTATGACCGATGTGGATATCGATCAGAATTGTCTGGATAAGGTTTTTAAACAGGCAATAGACAGAAGTTTTAATACAATTACCGTGGATGGATGTATGAGTACGAATGATACCGCTATTATTTTAGCCAATGGTATTGCCGGTAACAGAGCTATTACCGGACCATCAAAGGGTATGACGAACTTTAGAAATACCCTTTTCGATGTGATGGTTAATCTGGCTAAATCTGTTGTAAAAGATGGTGAAGGCGCGACGAAACTGGTCGAGGTTGTTATTGAAGGCGCCCGGTCTTTGGCCGAAGCAAAAAAGGTAGCATATAGTTTAGCAAATTCCAATCTGGTCAAAACGGCATTCTTTGGAGCGGATTCGAACTGGGGAAGAATTATTGCCGCTATCGGATCTTCAGGAGTATCATTACAAACAGATTCGGTAGAGCTTCATTTTGATAGAGTTCCCCTGTTTCTTCATGGAAGGGGTATAAAGGGTAACGAAAAGGAACTGTCAAAAATAATGGAGAAAGACAATATCCAGGTGTCAGTAAAACTGGGTATGGGTGGGAAATCATTCCGGTTGTATACATCTGACCTTTCTTATGATTATGTAAAGATAAATGCTCAATATCATATATAAGGGGCCAAGGGTTAAGGGCTAAAGACTGAAGGTTTTCGCTTGATTATTTATGCTTTATGTGTTACTTGCCGAGCGCTTTTGTAGTCAATTAATTTTCATTAACTTAAAACACACATCCTTTGATTGTAACGGTGTTGCTTTGTTAAAAGCCCCGTTTCAAGAAGACGAGGGTGGAGGAAAAAACAACTAAAGGAGAGTTTTATGGCACATGTTACGATGAAAATGTTACTTGAAGCCGGAGTCCACTTCGGACATCAAACGAACAGGTGGAATCCAAAGATGAAGCCGTACATATTTGGTGCGAGGAATGGCATTTATATTATTGACTTACAGCAAACGGTAGGTATGTTTGAAATTGCTTACAACTTTGTGGTTGACCTGGTTGCTTCCTCGAAGGATGTCTTATTTGTGGGTACTAAAAGACAGGCTCAGGAATCTATTGAGAACGAAGCACAAAGGTGCGGTATGTCATACGTCAGTCAGAGGTGGCTTGGGGGAATGCTTACCAATTTCAATACGATAAAGCGAAGCATCGATAAGTTAAACAATCTTGAAAAGATGTTTGAAGATGAAAGTATTAATGCGTTTCCAAAGAAGGAAATACTTGGGCTCCAGAGGGAACGGGATAAACTTGAGAAAGTACTGGGCGGCATAAGAAATATGACCGATCTTCCAGGAGTTGTTTTTATTGTCGATCCGAGAAAGGAGCTTATTGCTGTAAAAGAAGCCAGGAAATTAAATATTCCTATAATTGCTGTCGTTGATACAAATTGCGATCCTGACGATATAGACTTTATTATCCCCGGCAACGATGATGCCATAAGGGCCATAAAATTATTTTCTTCAAAAGTTGCGGATGCCGTTATCCAGGGCAAGGAACGTTTCGAAGAGATGATCCAGGCCGAGAGCGATAAAAAAGAGATATTAGAAATGCCGGGTGAAGATTTGGAAACTGATATTCCCGAAAGTATTGAAACAAAAGAAGAGGAATTAAATATATCGGAAGCATCCGAAAGTGAAAAGAATAACGAGGAGGTAAAATAACATTGGGTATTTCAGCATCTCAGGTAAAGGAATTAAGAAATAAAACCAACGCCGGCATGATGGATTGTAAAGAAGCGTTGAAATCTTCCGGTGGTGATTTTGATAAGGCCGTCGAATATTTGAGGAAAAAGGGATTATCAGCGGCGACGAAAAGATCGTCTAAGTCAGTCAAAGATGGCGCTGTTTCCTCGTACATTCATATGCAGGGGAAAATAGGGGTATTAGTTGAAGTCAATTGCGAGACTGATTTTGTCGCCAGAACGGATGATTTCCAGACATTGACTAAAGATATTGCAATGCACATAGCAGCGACAAATCCGTCTTATTTAAACTCTGATGATATTCCCGGGAATGTATTAGAAAGCGAGAAGCACATTTATAAGGAACAGGCATTAGCCGAAGGGAAACCTGAGAAAATAATAGACAGGATCATTCAGGGGAAACTCAATAAATATTATGAAGAGGTATGTCTTTTAAATCAGAAGTTTGTTAAAGATACTGATATTACCATTGAGACATTAATCAGCAATATGATAGCAAAAACTGGAGAGAATATTGTGCTGAGGCGATTTGCCAGATTCCAGTTGGGTGAAGATATATAAAAAACGATGGACAAACCAATCTATAAAAGAGTTCTTTTAAAATTGAGCGGTGAGGCTTTCCTCGGAAGAAATTCTTTTGGAATCGACATCAATGTTGTTAAATTGATAGCAAGTGAAATAAAGGAGATATTGAACCTTGGTGTTCAGATAGCCATCGTGATCGGCGGGGGGAATATATTTCGCGGTATTCAAATGAGTGCTGAAGGAATGGACAGGGCTTCTGCCGACTATATGGGTATGCTGGCTACTGTGATGAACAGTCTCGCGCTAAGCAATTTCCTTCATAGTATCGGCGTTGCCACAAGGGTTCAAACCGCCATAGAAATGAAGGAAGTAGCTGAATCGTTTATTCTGGGCAGAGCTCTCAGGCATTTGGAAAAGGGCAGAGTGGTAATTTTTGCTGCCGGCACCGGTAATCCCTATTTTACAACAGATACGGCAGCATCACTGAGGGCAATGGAGATAAAGGCTGATGTGATGCTGAAGGCTACCAGAGTGGATGGTGTCTATGACAAAGATCCTGTTATATACAGTGAGGCAAAAATGTTTGATAAAATTAGTTATACCGATGTATTAACTAGTAATCTTAAAGTGATGGATTCAACAGCGATCTCTATGTGCAGGGATAATAATTTGCCCGTTATAGTATTTAATATCGAGACAGAGGGAAACATAAAGAGGGTTGTTTGTGGTAAATCAATAGGAACGGTTGTGGGAGTGGAAACATGAAGGATTTGATTTTTGAGGAACTAAAAGAGAATTTGGAAAAGCATATTCGATTTCTCGGAAAAATGTTCAATAAGGTGAGGACCGGCAGAGCTTCCGCCTCTCTTCTTGATGGCACAAAGGTCGAATATTATGGAGCGATGACGCCACTTAACCAGGTCGCGACGATTTCAGTTCCCGAAAGTCAGCTTATTGTAATTTCTCCCTGGGACAGCAATGCCATTGTGAATATCGAGAAGGCCATACAAAAATCGGAACTTTCATTAGTACCTACAAATGATGGGAAGGTAATACGAATTTCTATTCCCCCTTTAACGGAAGAGCGAAGGAAAGAATTGGTAAAAGTCGTCAAGAAAATGGCCGAAGAGTGTAAGGTAAATATTCGAAATTCAAGAAGGGATACGAACAACCAGCTTAAGAACCTGAAGAAAGATGGTGAAATATCGGAGGATAATTTACATGACCACCAGGGTGACGTGCAGAAAATTACCGATGATTATATAAAGAAAACGGATGAGGTCCTTTCTGTGAAAGAACAGGAAATCATGGAAATATAATAACATGCTGTTTCTTGCAGTAATAAATTAGCCCAGGGGAACCTTCCGGTTCCCTTTTTTGTTTGCCTAAAGATACCTTGAAAATGTAAGCGCCCTATGGTACGGAACTTATTTAAAATCTTAGTTTTTGTAAGTATCAATCGCGAATCAGGATGAACAGAATTGACAAAGATAAACTCCCCCGGCACATAGCCATCATTATGGACGGCAACGGAAGGTGGGCCACAAAAAATGCCTTAAGGAGAATAGTGGGGCACAGAAAAGGCACCGAGGCTGTTCGGAAAGTAGTAAGAAAGTGTAGCAAAATTGGCATTGAATACCTTACACTCTATGCTTTTTCTGTTGAAAACTGGAGCCGACCGGAAAGGGAGGTAAAGGCATTAATGTCTCTTCTTGAAGAATTTCTCACTTCAGAGCTTCGGGAGATGCTCGTTAATGATATCAGGTTGACAACAATAGGTGACATTGATGCATTATCCGGAAAGGTGAAAAAAGCGCTTTATGAAGCAATCGAAAAAACATCTGCAAACGGTGGAATGACTTTAGCCCTTGCACTCAGTTACGGCGGCAGGGATGAGATTGTCGAAGCCGTGAATCGAATACTGCAGGATAGTAAAGATGACAGGATCGAAGGAAAAGAGATAACAAAGGAGATATTTGCAGATTATTTATATACGACAGGTATACCTGATCCCGATCTGCTCATCAGAACGAGTGGGGAATACAGGTTAAGTAACTTCCTTTTATGGCAATCAGCTTATACGGAATTATATTTTATTGATGTTTTATGGCCGGACTTTTCCGAAGAGAACCTCGTTGACATTATTGTCGACTATCAACACAGGGAGAGGCGATTCGGCTTGACGAGCGATCAGTTGATCTGGAGGAAAAAGGATCAAGGAACAAAGTAAAAGGATGAAGGATGCTGTCATGGATAGTAGTCATATAAAAAGATGGATAACAGGGATTGTTGTCGCGCCTGTTCTCTTTGCCGTTATTTATTTCGGTACGGAGTTCATCTTTGCTGTTATTATTACACTGCTCATATTGGGAGGTGTTGTTGAATATAACAATATGGTTTTTAACAAGGGGGATCACTGGGAGAAAAGTGAAGGGATTGTAATAGGCATTTTGATTCCTTTAGCCGCATATTTTGGAAATATTCAACTTATGTTTGCTACGGTTACCTTTGCCGTCATTGTTGTTTTCTTGCTTTTCCTTTTCAGATTAAAGGATCATTTGTTCGATATATCGTCAATTACCAGGGTTGTTTTTGGATTGTTTTACATTCCGGTTATGCTATCATATTTTGTACTAATACGGCATTTTGAAAATGGCATACAGTGGGTATTTTTTGTTATCATTCTCGCATTTTCGGGTGATATTTCCGCTTTTTACGTGGGTAAATCATTGGGTAAAAGAAAGCTTATGCCATTGGTCAGCGCCGGGAAAACGGTAGAAGGGACACTCGGCCTGATTGTTGGAAGCATTGCGGGGTGTATCATATTTAAATTAATATTTTTCCGGGAACTTCCTTTGCTACATTCCGCATTACTGGGTTTTATGGGAGGCGTTCTCGGCCAACTGGGAGATCTTTGCGAGTCTGTAATAAAAAGGACGTTTATGGTCAAAGATTCGGGTTTTTTATTGCCCGGCCACGGGGGGGTACTGGATAGATTGGATTCTTTTATCTTTATTATACCGTTTGTGTATTATTATCATTTATTTGTGATTCTATGAAAAATATTTGTATTCTCGGATCCACAGGTTCCATCGGGGTCAGCGCCCTGGATGTGATTGTCGGAAATTCCTCCGGTTTTAAGATTCTCGCTTTATCAGCCGGTAAAAACCTGAAGCTTTTAAAGAATCAGATTAAACGGTTCAGACCAAAAGTTGTTTCTGTTATTAATCAGAACCATGCCGAACGGCTGATCGAAATGCTCGGACGTCCATTAAAAACAAAGGTCCTCTGGGGAGATGATGGGTACAGGGAAATTGCCACTTTAAAAGATGTTGACATGGTTCTTTCCGCTATTGTTGGCGCAGCAGGATTGGTTCCTACCGTTGAGGCAATTAATGCTGGTAAAGATATAGCTCTTGCCAATAAAGAAACTATGGTAATGGCAGGGAGTCTGGTTGTGGAACTGGCAAAGACGAGGGGAGTTAAAATCCTCCCGGTTGACAGTGAACACAGCGCAATTTTTCAGTGCCTTGAAGGTCATGACAAAAAAGATGTCAGAAAAATTATACTGACAGCATCGGGAGGACCCTTCTTGCGTTTACCAGAGGCAAAACTTACAGAGGTAACGCTTGCCGATGCGCTCAAACATCCGAACTGGAAAATGGGCAAGAAAATAACAATAGATTCCGCTTCCATGATGAATAAGGGACTTGAGGTCATTGAAGCGAAGTGGTTTTTTAATATAGATGTAGATAAAGTTGAAGTTCTCATCCATCCCCAGAGTATCGTTCACTCCATGGTTGAGTACAAAGATGGATCTGTTATCGCACAGCTTGGCGTCCCCGATATGAAAGGCCCTATAGCCTACGCTCTTTCATATCCGGAAAGGCTTGCCGATGTCATTCCCCATCTGGATCTTTGTGATGTTGGTAAGTTGGAATTTTTCTCCCCCGATTTTAAGAAATTTGCAAATTTGAGGCTTGCCTATCTTGCAATTCGAAAAGGGGGGACTACGCCGGCTGTCTTAAACGCGGCAAATGAAGTGGCCGTGGAAGCATTTATTAAAGGGAAAATCAGTTTTATAGATATGCCTGAGATTGTCAAGGGGGTAATTCACTCACATCAGCCAATAGAGCCTCAGACAATTGGCGATGTTCTTGATGCAGACCGATGGGGTAGATCTAAAGCAACAGAAATAATTGAAAGGATAAGCGTAAGTTAGTGATGGGTATAAGTATTGTATCTGTAATAATTTTATTGGGAGTATTAATTTTTGTCCATGAGCTGGGTCATTTTCTTATTGCTAAGTGGTCAGGTGTAGGGGTCTTAAAGTTTTCTCTTGGTTTCGGTCCCAAACTCGTCGGCAGGAAATTTGGCGAAACCGAATATGTCGTTTCTATAATTCCTCTGGGGGGTTACGTAAAACTCTTAGGAGAATCTGAAGAGGATGAGCTTTCCCCGGAGGATGAAGAGAGGTCGTTTCAAAAACAATCTGTATTAAAAAGAATGGGAATTGTTGCGGCCGGCCCTTTATTTAATTTTCTTTTCGCAATCATTGCATTTTCCCTGATCTATAGCGTTGGGGTTCCTGTTTCGACCTCTAAAGTCGGGAGTGTTCTGGAAAAAAGTGCGGCTCTCAGGGCAGGAATACTGAAAGGAGACCGTATAATCGGGATAGATGGGAAGGATGTGTCGCGGTGGGCGGAGCTGGTTGATATCATAAGTAAGAGCAACGGCAGGCAAATGAAGCTTACCATAGATAGAAACAATAAAGTTCATGATATCTATGTGATGCCGGAAACAGTAAAGGTAAAGAATATCTTTGGTGAGGAGATTCAATCTTGCAAGATAGGTATAGCAATTTCATCTGAAACAATTATAGAAAGACTGAATCCATTTCTGGCACTTGTTGAAGGGGTAGACCGGACATGGTGGTTCACAAAACTTACATTTTTGACCATAGTTAAGATAGTTCAACGTGTAGTTTCACCGAAAACTCTAGGGGGACCTATATTAATTGCCCAGATGTCCGGGGAATATGCGAAGCAAGGTCTTATTCCCTTTATATTTTTTATGTCTGTATTAAGTATAAATCTTGGAGTGTTGAATCTTCTTCCCATCCCTGTTCTTGATGGAGGGCACCTGTTTTTTTACCTCATAGAAATCATTACAGGTAAGGAAATAAATGTAAAATGGAGAGAAATGTCTCAGCAATTAGGGTTTTTTCTCCTGATCTTATTGATGATATTTGTTTTTTATAACGATATAATAAGAATATTAGGTAATTAATAATGTTGATCCTGGCAAGTGATACTTCGACGAAAACGGCGAGTGTTGCCCTGCTAAGGGATAGAACAATAGTAGCCGAGAGTTTTATTAATATAGGGAAAAACCACGGGGAGACACTTTTGCCGGAGATCATGGATTTACTTTCAAGTGGGAATACCACACTTGATGAAATAGATCTCTTTGCCGTTACAATTGGTCCCGGTTCATTTACAGGTCTTCGGGTAGGGGCGAGTACGGTTAAGGGATTAGCCTTTGCAACAGGACGACCGGTTGTCGGTGTTTCTACCCTGGAGACACTTGCATCGAATCTTTCAAATTCTTTGATAGCGATTTGCCCCATGCTCGATGCAAGAAAGGGAGAAGTTTATACAGCTCTTTACAGGCCGGAGAAAGCTGACTTTCCCAAAGAAATTGTAAGTGAAGAAGTCATGGATCCAGGTGAATTTTTGGAAGGTGTGGATGAAGATGTCATTTTCCTGGGTGATGGCGCGGTGAGTTATATGGATATCATCAGAAAGAGATTGCCGGACAAATCACACTTTGCCATTTCTCACCTCAACTATATCAGGGCATCTTCGGCAGGGCTTATTGGATTGAAAAAGTTTCGTGATGGTGATACTCTGGATTTACTTACTTTTACACCCCGGTATCTTCGTGTATCAGAAGCAGAAGCAAAGGGAAAACATTCTTATGGAAAATAGAAACGGCCCTGTTGTATTTGAGGGATTTATTTTTATTATACCCCTTCTCGTATTAACGGTTATCTTTGCATGTTACGGATTGGTCTGGTTAACTGCGGTCTTTCTTGTCGCCACTCTTTTTGTTACTAATTTCTTCCGAAATCCTGAAAGAACAGCTCCGGAAGATGAAAGAACCGTTGTGTCGCCTGCCGACGGAAGGATCATAAAGATAGAAGATGTAAATGAAGATGATTTTTTAAAAGACAGGGTTAAAAAGGTCAGCATATTTATGAACCTGTTCAATGTTCATGTGAACAGGGTACCTTGTTCAGGTCTGGTAAAAACAATCCGCTATAAAGAGGGAAAGTTCTTTTCTGCCAACCTTGATAAGGCTTCTTTATTCAATGAAAGGAATTACGTTTTAGTCCAGACTGAAGGCGGCAAAGAGATTCTCACCATACAGATAGCCGGGATAATTGCGAGAAGAATAGTCTGTTGGGTGAAAGAAGGAATGCGCATTGAAAAGGGGAAAAGGTTTGGCCTTATACGGTTTGGTTCACGGCTTGAAGTATTCATGCCTGTGGATACCGAAATTTTTGTAAAGATTGGTGATAAGGTTAGAGCTGGAGAAACAGAAATAGGGCGTTTAAAATGACGAATAAATCCAAAAGCCGACATGATGGAATGAAAAAAGGAATTTATATTCTTCCGAATCTTTTTACCACTGCAAGTCTATTCTGCGGATTTTATTCGATTATTGCATCAATGAATGGGGATTATTTGCACGCGTCTGTTTCTATTCTGGTAGCTTGTGTACTGGATGGTCTTGATGGAAGAATCGCCAGGTTTACGAACACAACAAGCAAATTCGGCAGTGAATATGATTCACTATCCGATTTAGTTGCGTTTGGTGTGGCGCCGGCAATTCTTGCGTATGCATGGGCACTTTCTCACTTCGGGAGATATGGATGGCTTGCAGCGTTTCTATTTGTTGCCTGTGGCGCTCTGCGACTGGCAAGGTTCAATATCCAAATCGGTATTCTTGAAAGTAAAGTTTTCAATGGTCTTCCTATACCGGCTGCCGCCGTGGTTGTGGCCGGCGTGGTTTTATTTTATTATTACCTGGGGGAAAATGGGCAATTCAATAATGTTTCCATTCTCTTAAGCGTTGTTGTTCTGTCTTTTTTAATGGTGAGTAACGTTAAATATTACAGTTTCAAGGATATGAATTATTTCGCGAGAAAGCCTTTTATGACCCTGGTGTTAATCATATTTATTTTAGTTATTATAGTTCTGGAACCGCAACTGATGATATTTACTTTCGCCGTAGGTTATAGCCTTTCCGGTCCTGTCTGGACACTTGTTAAAATCATCAAAAAAGGGAAGTCAAGAGAAAAAACTGGAAACAATTGAAAAACATAAAACATAATAATGAAGTGGTAAGGATAACTAATGAGAAAATACAGCGTAGCAGTTGTTGGAGCGACAGGTGCTGTTGGGAATGAAATGATTCGTATTCTTGAGGAAAGAAATTTCCCTGTAGGGGAATTAACACTCCTTGCTTCAGAAAGATCCATGGGAAAAGAATTAACTTTTAAGGGGAAAACTTATCCTGTTGATGTGTTGGATGAAAATTCTTTTGAAGGAGTGGAGATCGGACTCTTTTCCGCCGGTGGCAGTATCAGCGAGCGTTTTGCGCCGATTGCGGCTGATGCAGGTTGTGTTGTGGTGGATAATACCAGCGCATTCAGAATGGATCCCGATGTTCCATTAGTTGTTCCTGAGGTTAACCCTGAGGATATTGGTATGTATCAAACGAAGGGAATTATAGCAAACCCCAATTGTTCTACCATACAAATGGTTGTGGCGCTAAAGCCGATTCATGATATGGCAAGAATAAAGCGAATTGTAGTTTCCACCTATCAGGCAGTATCCGGAACAGGGAAAGCAGCAATCGAGGAGCTTGTTGAACAAACAAAAGCCCTCCTCAATCTTGAGGAACCTGAAGTAACGGTTTACCCTCATAGAATTGCCTTTAACTGTCTTCCTCATATAGATGTTTTCCTGGATAATGGTTATACAAAAGAAGAAATGAAGATGGTGAACGAAACAAGAAAGATTATGAATGATCCTTCCATAACTGTGACTGCCACAACAGTGAGAGTTCCCGTTTTTTACAGCCATTCTGAATCTGTTAATATTGAAACAGAGAGAAAAGTTACCGCAGATGAGGTGAGAGAAATCCTTTCCGATGCTCCTGGAGTAACGGTTGTTGATAACCCGGATAATTGTGAATATCCTCTTGCCTCTGACGGTGCGGGAAAAGATGATACCTTTGTGGGAAGAATACGGGAGGATGAATCTATTCCGAATGGAATTAACATGTGGATCGTGTCCGATAACATAAGGAAGGGAGCTGCTTTAAACACAATACAGATAGCAGAGATCCTTATAAAAGAATATCTCCAATGAAAATCATAGGGGGGCAGGCAAAGGGAAGAAAAATACACCTGCCAAAGGGGGCTCAGTGCAGAGCCACTGCTGACAGAACCAAGGAAGCTCTGTTTAATATCCTTCCTTCGATGGAGGGAAAGACATTCCTTGACCTCTTTGCAGGCACCGGGAATATAGGTATTGAAGCGCTGAGCAGAGGAGTTGGAAAGGCGGTATTTGTTGAGAAAAACACTCTCCTCGTAAAAGCGGTTAAGGAAAACCTGAACAGGTGCGGATTTAAAGATAAATATACGTTAATCGCATCTACAGTGGAAAATGGAATTCGGATGCTGGCAAGAAGAAAAGAGCAATTTGATATAATATTTGCCGACCCTCCTTACATGAAAGGTTTTATTCAAAAAACGCTCAATATACTCAGAGATATTACCTTGATTTCAGAAAATGGTATTATTGTTATGGAGCATTCGTACAGGGAGAAATTTAAAAGAGATAACGATAAAATCATTCTGGTTGATCAGAAAAGATACGGAGATGCCATGATTACCTTTTTTGAAGTTAAAGGTTTATCATAAAATAAGAAAAATGTGAGGTTGGCATGAAGAAAATAGCGGTATATCCCGGTTCATTTGATCCTATTACAAACGGTCATATTGATCTTATAGAAAGAGGCTTGAGATGTTTCGATGAGCTAATTATTCTTGTTGGATATAATCCGACAAAAACCTTTCTATTTACCGTGGAAGAAAGAATTGCTATAATTAAAGAACTGGTTGGCGAGAATCCGAGGCTCAAGGTGGATAGCTATTCAGGTCTTATTGTTGACTATGTTGATAAGATGGATGCAAATATTATTTTAAGGGGTCTGAGGGCTATGTCTGATTTTGAATACGAATTTCAGATGGCGCTCATCAATAGAAAATTACACAGAAGTATAGAAACAGTATTTCTGATGACCGGTGCCCAGTGGTTTTATGTTAATTCCCGAATCATAAAAGAAGCAGCCAGCATGGGAGGGTCTGTAAGGGGGCTTGTCCCGGAGAATGTTCTTCGCAGGCTGAAAGAAAAATACCCGGGTTTTAAAAATAATAGTTAACCACAATATGCAAGGTCTCCAATTATTAACGATAAAAATATATTACAGGGAGAATTACCAAAGATGAAACTTGCGGAGAGAGCAGGAAGGATAAAGCCGTCACCAACACTTGCCATTACCGCGAAGGCGAATGCGCTGAAAGCCGGAGGAAAGGATATTATAAGTTTCAGCGCTGGTGAGCCGGATTTCAACACACCTTCAAATATTAATAATGCGGCCATAAGGGCAATCGAAGATGGTTTTACAAAATATACTCCCGCCGGTGGCACAGATGAGCTGAAAGATGCGATTATAGATAAATTCAAGCGGGACAATAAATTAACATATAACAGATCTCAGGTAGTCGTTTCCTGCGGAGCAAAACATTCCCTGTATAACCTGGCTCAGGTTCTATTTGGAAAAGGAGATGAGGTAATAATACCCGCACCTTACTGGGTGTCCTATCCTGCTTTTGTTCTTCTTGCCGATGCAACCCCCGTCATTTTGGAAACAAAGGAAGCAGAAGAATTTAAGGTAGACCCTGTACAGCTTGAAAATGCTATTACGAAAAATACAAAGGCCATTATCTTAAACAGTCCTGTAAATCCTACGGGATTTGTTTATTCATTTTCCGAACTTGAAGCTTTGGCGGATGTGATTGTTAAGTCTGGCATTTTAGCCATTTCTGATGACATATACGAAAAGATTATCTATGATGACATCCCATTTTTTAATATTATAAACACAAGAGATGAAATAAAAGATCTTACTCTGGTGGTGAACGGTGTTTCAAAAACTTATGCGATGACGGGGTGGCGAATAGGCTATGCAGCGGGACCTGAAAAGATTATTTCGGCAGTATCAAAAATCCAGAGCCAGAACACGTCAAACCCGTCATCTATCTCTCAGAAAGCTGCAGTTGAAGCCCTGATGGGAAATCAGGATTCTATTGGTATGATGGTGGATGAATATTTAACGAGAAGAAATTATCTTGTTGAAAACCTTAACGGTATAGGCATTTCGTGTATGACCCCTCAAGGGTCTTTTTACGTCTTTCCAAATGTATCTTCATTATATGGAAGTTCATACATGGGCGGAAAAATATCGAACTCGGTAGATCTGGCCGGATATCTCCTTGATGAGGCGAATGTTGCCGTTGTCCCGGGCGCTGCTTTTGGCAATGACGATCATATCCGCCTTTCATACGCCACATCAATTGAAAATATCAAAGAAGGCGTGAAAAGGATTGAAAAAGCTATAGACAATTTAAAAAGGTAAATCACTATCCCAATGTAACAAAGCCACAACCTAAAACCAGCATACCTTGAAATCTGCGAAATGACAAAAAACAGGATGGCTTTTTGACATTTAATATTAAGGTTTGATTTGACATTTGAATTTTGACATTTGGAATTTTTTGTTTTTAGATGGATTCTCCTAGATAGGTCTTTCGTATGTCTTCATTTGACAGGAGACGGCCCGCTTCGTCGCTAATGACTATACGGCCGTTTTCCATGACGTATCCCCTGTGCGCCACCTGTAATGCCAGATTGGCGTTTTGCTCCACAAGAAAGATTGTAGTGTTATTTTCGGTGTTTATCTTCTTTATTATTTCGAAAATCTGTTTGACAATAAGGGGGGCAAGCCCGAGGGATGGCTCGTCCATCAAGAGAAGCCGCGGTCTTGCCATTAGTGCGCGTGAAATCGCCAGCATTTGCTGTTCCCCGCCGCTTAACGTTCCCCCCGCCTGATGCCGTCGTTCCGCCAATATCGGGAACAGCTCGAAGACGTACTCCATATCCTTTTTTATTTCACTTTTGTCCTTTCGCAGGAAGGCGCCCATGTCCAGGTTCTCGGTAACAGTCAAATACGGGAAGATGCGGCGACCTTCGGGAACCTGACAGATACCCAGGGATACAATTTTATCGGGTTTCATATTCGTGATCGGCTGATCCAAAAATGTGATTTCGCCCGATCTCGTGGGTGTAATACCGCAGATCGACATAAGCGTCGTTGATTTTCCGGCTCCGTTGGCGCCTATCAGTGTAATAATCTCGCCTTCCGAAATTTCAATTGAAACACCCTTCAGCGCCTCGATGTTCCCATAAAACGTATGGATATCTGCAACCTTAAGCATCGATCTCTTCTCCCAGATAGGCCCTTATAACGACAGGATTGCGCTTGATTTCGTCCGGTGTACCCTGTGCAATCTTCTTGCCGTAATCAACGACAAAGATCCGGTCGGACAGGCTCATGACCAGCTTCATGTCGTGTTCTATCAGAAGAATGGAAATTTCTTCTTCGTCACGGATTCTCCTTATAAGCTCGTCCAGCTCACGTGTTTCATGGGGATTCATGCCGGCAGCAGGTTCGTCCAGTAAGAGGAGGAAAGGTTCGGTTGCGAGGGCACGCGCTATTTCCAGACGCCTTTGTTCTCCGTAAGGAAGATTCTTTGCGAATTCATTTACTGATTCTTCAAGACCGATATTTTTCAGAATGGTATAACTGTAATCGACGATTTCCTTTTCTTCTCTTCGAGCTGATCTTCCTCTGAATATGGCCCCCGCTATACCGGTGGTTGTGCGACAATGACGGCCGATCATCACATTTTCGAGTACTGTCATATTAGGAAAAAGACGAATATTTTGAAATGTACGGGAGAGTCCTTTCCTGGTAACGAGATTGGGTTTAACCCCATTGATCCTCTCATGTCTTTTCCCGGGAGGTGAAATAATGATATCACCGTCAGTCGGCTTGTAAAGCCCGGTTATGCAATTGAAAAAAGTTGTTTTTCCAGCGCCGTTGGGGCCGATCAGGGCGACGATTTCTTCTTTACCGACATCGAGATCGACATTGTCCAGGGCTCGAAGTCCGCCGAAGTTCATGCCCAGACCGTTTACTTTCAGAATTGGCTGTGCTGTCCTATTCAGCTCCACTTTTGTCTCCGGTGCCTTCAAATCTGTAGATCCGTCTCACATCGCTGACAATCCCGCCGGGACGAAAGATCATCATGACGACAAGAATAATGCCGAACACCAGCATCCGGTATTCGGAAAATGCCCTGAGGTATTCCGGCATAAGGACTAATACGAGGGCTCCTATGATGACTCCGAGGACCGAACCCATTCCCCCGAGGACAACGATACACAGAACGATAATCGATTCCCATATGGTAAAACTTGCCGGGTTGATAAATGTCGTTTTTGCGGCAAACATAACCCCGGCCATGCCTGCCCATGTCGCTCCGAGAGCAAACGCGGTAAGCTTTGTCTTTGCCTTGTCGATACCCATGGCCTGACATGCCACTTCATCTTCTCGCAGAGCTATCCATGCCCTTCCAGTTCTGGAATCCTGCAGGCGATTTACGACAAAGATAGTAAAAATACACAAAGCAATCATGATGTAATAAGTGAAGATCATAGAGCCGTGGAGGGATAAATCCATGCCGAAAAATGAAGGACGGGGAATGTTTGCGATTCCGCTCGGTCCGAATGAGAATTCGTTCCAGTTTTCAAGTATCAGACGAATGATTTCACCAAAACCGAGAGTAACGATAGCAAGATAATCTCCCCTGAGTCGCAACACCGGAAACCCCAGGAGGACACCGAAAAGTGTTCCCATGGCGCCGCCGATGGGAAGTGCGATCCAGAAACTCAGATGAAAGTGATAGTTGAGGAGTGCGTAAGAATACGCTCCGACGGCATAGAACGCAACATATCCCAGGTCGAGAAGTCCTGCGAGACCCACCACGATATTGAGCCCCAGTCCCAGCATTACAAAAATAAGCGCCGAAACCATTATATTTGTCTGATAAAGCGAGAATATCAACGGAAAAGCAAGTGAGAACATGCCCACAGCTATTAGTCCGGGAACATAAAACTTTTTTTCCTGAAGAATGCGCCTGGCGAAGGATATCCGCATTTCTTCGCCTTCTTCGGCCTTTTTCAGGCTATACTCCTTTCGCTTTATGAAATAGCGCCATGCAAAGGATAACAGGAAGCTGCCGACACCGACAAAAACCATATTTCCCCAGCGCCACTCAACGATGTTCTCTATGGTGTTGACACGGATTACCATAATGGGGAATGTTAAGAACATAAACCAGAGAGAAACGAAAAATGATTTTTTAATTTCAGAAAAGCTTATCATTTCCTTGTAAATCCAACGGCTATGCGAACCGTCCTTCTATGAATAAATCGCAACTGTTCAGGCTATTGGCCTGAAGGATGCTGTTGAGCTGTTGAGCTTATCAGCCTTCAGCCTTCAGCCTACCCACCTGAGTAGTTCATTTACACCTTATATTTTTCCGTTCTGCCAAGGATCCCCGCAGGCCTGAATATGAGGATTAAAACGAGAAACACAAAAGCAAAAACGTCTTCATAGTCGCTGGAAACATAGCCCGTTGCGAAGCTTTCAGTCCAACCTAGAATGAAACTTCCGAGAACGGCGCCGGGTATGCTGCCAATGCCTCCCAGAACAGCTGCGACGAATGCTTTTATTCCTGCAATAAAACCTACATAAAAATTTACCATGCCGACGTGAGAGGCGATCAACACACCGCCTATTGCTGCTGTTGCCGAACCTACAATAAAGGTAACGGATATAACATGGTCGACATTAATGCCGACAAGTTGTGCCATATCCTTATCCTGTGATGTGGCACGCATCGCCTTGCCGATCCTCGTAAATTTGATCAGCACTGCCAGAAGAATCATAACAACTACTGTTGTTATAAGAATGACAACCTCGGTAGAACTGACAATATGTGCGTAAGGTTCCATAAATTCGAAATCAGGAATCAGGTTCGGGAACGGAAGAAAATCGGACGTTTGTGCCAGAAGAACATAGTTCTGAAGGAAAAGGGACATGCCGATGGCGCTGATAAGCGCTGAGAGACGGGGTGCATTTCTCAGAGGTTTGTACGCTATTTTTTCGACAGTGTAGCCGTACGCACTGGAATATATGACTGCTATGAATCCAGCGAGCACAAGAATGGCAATGGTGTTCATACCCATCATGGTCAGGACAGATATGACGATAAGAGCAGTAAACGCTCCGATCATATAAATTTCTCCGTGGGCAAAATTAATCAGTTCGATAATACCGTAAACCATGGTGTAACCAAGAGCGATAAGTGCGTATATGCTCCCGCGTGTTAGTCCTCCTATAAATAACTCTAAAAAATAATCCATAATTTGATTTATCTTTTCCTTAGTTTTACGGATACTTACCCCGAAATCCTGCGTTTTTTATTTATGCTTGCTGACTTAATAAAAAAATGGGGACGGGCTTTTTGCCTGTCCCCGTTATTGTTGTTTAAACGGTTATTATTTTATTTCCACATAGACACCGTTTTGGACCTGGTACATGGCAAACCCGATACCGATGGCGTCTCCCCGCGCATCGAACTTGATTTTTCCGAGCGGGGTTTCAGCATAATTGGTTTTCAGGGCCTTGGAAACCGCTTTGTAATCGGTAGAGCCCGCCTTCTCGATAGCGTTGAGCAGCGCCTGTGTGGCCGCATATGCGTTCAGGAAAAACGCACCGGGATCTGATCCGTAAGCCTTCTGATGTGCTTTTATCGCTGCAATCGCCAGCGGGTTACTCGACGTGTCCATGGGGCCGGACGCGTAAACACCTTCCGCGTATTTGCCGGCAACTTTGATGAACGTATCGTCTTTGACACCATCATCAGAGACGAAATAGGTTTTCATCCTCTTTTTACGCATCTGCATAATTACCTTGGATGCTTCAGGATGATAACCTCCGAATATAACCGCTTCCGCCTTCGAGCGCTTTATTTTCTGCACAACTGCCGAATAATCAACTGCTCCGGGGGTAACACCCTCAAACAACACAACTTTTCCCTTGCCGGAATCTTCGATATATTTCTTTGCAAATTCGGCAAGTCCCTTTCCATAATCGCCCTTATCATGGATAACGGCAATCTTTTTGACTTTCAGGACATCCAGTGCATAATCTACCTCGAGTTTTGCCTGGGCATCATCGGAAGCAATTGTCCTGTAGAAATTGGGATAATCTCCGCTCTGTGTCAGGGGCGGATTGGTTGCAGATGGAGACATGCAAATAATGTTTGCATCTTTGTAAATTGCGAGGGCCGCCTTTGTAGATCCACTGCATATATGACCCATTACGACATCAACACCCTCGGATATCAGCTTAGTGGCGACATTTGATCCCAGCTCAGGTTTACATGCGTCGTCTTCAATGAGCAATACAACTTTTTTGCCGAGGATCCCCCCCCTGGCATTAATTTCCTTAACGACAAGCTCTGCGGCCTTTACGGAAGGTAATCCGTATGATGCGAGATCGCCACTGTGGGCTCCGGCTACACCGAGTTTAATTACGTCGGCAGCGAGGCTTGTGCCAACAGTGAAGCACGTAATAAAAATCAGAGACGTGGCAACAATAAATAATTTTTTGAAGCAGTTCTTCATACTGTATGTCCTCCTTTGCAAATTTATGAAAAATGAATACTACATAGGCTTTCCTCTATAATCTTATAGGAAATTCAAGTCAAGAAATATTGATTAATTTTGTCAAATAAGGATCAAAAATGTACTTTTATGCAAACGCCCCACTTTATGGATTATACGTTGCCAAATAGCGGAATGTGCCATCTTTAACGTGTACCAGAACCAGACTTTTTACCGCATCTCCATCTTTACCGATATTAATAATGCCTGATACCGCTTTAAAGTTCTTTGTGCTTGCAAGGGCGTTTCTTATATTTTTACCCTTCACCGATTTTGCCCTTTTTATGGCATCTATCAAAACAAAATAGGCATCCGCCCCGAGAGCATCGAAGGCGCTTGCCTCTTTACCTGTTTCCTTTTCATAAGTTTCGATATACTTCCTTGCAATGTCCGTGACCGCGGCCTCCCTGGCAAAGTGTCCTGTAAATATGATTCCTTCAACATCCTTTCCACCAATTTTGATCAGCTCCTTCGTCTGGGCTCTATCTGCTGAAATGATTGGCACGTTGAGGCCAAGTTTTACAGCCTGCTTGCAGGCAAGGGCAACTTCGGTGTAGTTGTTCGGCATATACAGGACATCCGGCTTTGCGGCCATGATGGATGAAATTTGTATCGTAAAATCCTGATCCAGTGTCCGGCAGTACGCCATTGACACCACCTTTCCGCCATGCCTGATAAAGCACTTTGCGAAGAAGTTGGCCAGGCCGACACAATAATCCTGAGCAATATCTATAAGAATGGCCGCTTTTCTTGCACCGAGCTTCTCATAAGCGTATTTTGCCGCCATCTCCCCCTGAAAAGGATCAATAAAGCATACACGAAATACATATTTCTTGTTTTGGGTGACCAGGGGATTCGTGGCAGTGGGAGAGACCATCGGTTTCTTTGCTTTATCGGCAATAGAAGTTCCTGCAAGGGTGTTGCCGCTGACAGCTCCCCCGATAATGGCGTGAACTCTGTTCTTTTTGATTAATCTGTCAACGGCATTCGCTGCCTCAATCTTTTCGCTTTTAGTGTCAACAAGAAAAAGCTCCACCTTTGTGCCGAGGACTTTAGGCATAAGTTTGTTAGCCGTTTGAATGCCGGCCCATTCCATCTGGCCGTAATCTGCCATCGGACCTGTCATCGGCAGGTAAACACCTATCCTGACAGTACCCTTCGCAGCAAAAACGGGTACTGAAAAGCAAAGGACTAAAGACAAAACAACCAGGCAAATTAGAGATTTTCTCATTTTATTGCGCTATCCTTGTGTGAAATGTTAAAAAAGTTGCCGTATCTTTAAAAATCATGCGAATAACCTGAAATTACTATCATAAAACATGTTCTTAAGTCAATTGAATTTTATACAAATTCTTAATTCCTCTTCCCCTTTTTTCGGAATTTCAACCTGATCGGCACCTGGTCAAAGTTGAATTCTTCCCGTATTTTGTTTGCAAGATAGCGCTGGTATGAAAAATGAACTCCCTTGGGTTCACGGACAAAGAAAACAAACATTGGTGGTTTTACCGAGGTCTGCGTGACATAGCTGAAATTATGAGGTCTGTTTCTATAACGTGGAGGTGGGCGCATATCGAGGAATTCCCGCACTTTCGTATTCAAGAGCGGCGTGGGAATCCTTTTTGTAAATTGATCATAGGCAGTTTCTATCAATTCGAAAATCCTGTATATTCTCTGTCCGGTAAGGGCCGAAAGGGATACAATGGGCGCGAAGTCAAGATATTTTAATTTATCCTTAGTATGTATTACATGTTTTCCTATGGTGCTGTTATCTTTCTCCAGAAGATCCCATTTATTGAGGACTATGATACAGACAACCCCCCTCTCATAGGCCAGCCCCGCGATTTTTGTATCCTGGTCCGTTACCCCTTCCGTTGCATCTACAAGGATTAATGCAACATCGCAACGGCTCAGGGTTTTTATTGCTTCAAGAACACTGTATTGTTCGAGCCTTTGACTGACCTTGCTTTTTCTTCTTATCCCGGCGGTGTCTATTAACAGGTATTTTCTGTCGTTAATTTCAAACGGTGTGTCTATGGTATCTCTTGTCGTACCGGGAACTGGATTAACAATCGTCCTGTCGTAACCGATTATTTTATTGATGAGGGATGATTTTCCAACATTGGGTTTTCCGATCACGGCAATTTTGATTCGCTCTTCATCATCGTCAATGGCACACGATAAGGGAAGACATTCAGCAACATCGTCCATGAGATCGGCCAGACCGAGCCCGCCATGTTCAGCAGAAATAGTATAAAGACGTTCTACGCCTAATCGGTAAAATTCATAGGACAGATCTTCCTGCTTCGGTCCATCGATTTTGTTAACAACGAAAAAGACAGGCTTTCTGGTATTTCTGAGGATTTCTACAATTTCCATGTCCGATGGAGTTAGTCCTTCTTTTCCATCCATCAGGAAAATGATCGCTGATGCCTCCTCTATGGCAAGAGTCGTCTGCTCACGCATTTGCACCAGCATCCTTTCCTCAGAAACGGGTTCAAATCCGCCTGTGTCAATAAGCATGAATTGTTTGTCGTTCCAGGAAGAATCGGCGTAATTTCTGTCCCTGGTAGCGCCGGGCTGATCAATTACGATGGCTTTTTTATTTTCCGACAAACGATTAAAAAGTGTGGATTTCCCCACATTCGGTCGCCCGACTATTGCAATAATTGGTTTCACTATATAATCTTTCCCAGTATTTACTGATCCCTGATCCCCGATCCCCGACTCCTGATCCCTATTTACTTCTGTATCCAAACTCCTTGAGTGACTTTTCATCTCGGGTCCAGTCTTTTTGTACCCTGACAAATAACTCCAGATATATTCTTGTGTCGAAAAATCTTTCCATTTCAAGTCGTGACCGTTTTCCTATTTCTTTTAACATACTTCCTTTTTTCCCGATGATAATACCCTTTTGTGAATCTTTTTCCACGTTAATAGTTGCCCCCACATGGATCAGGTTTTTTCTTTTATCTTCTTTGAAGGATTCAAGAACGATGGCTGTAGAATATGGTATTTCCTGATGCGTCAGGAGCATTACTTTCTCCCTGATTATTTCCGCGGCGAGGAATCTTTCAGAACTGTCCGTAAACATATCGTCTGGAAAGTATTCAGGTCCTTCCGGCAGGAAGTTCCATATTACATCAAGAAGAGTGTCCATATAATATCCGGTGAGAGCAGATAGAGGAATAATTTCTTTAAAGGTAAATAGTTTTCTCAATTCATCAATCACGGGAAGAACAGAATCTTTTTTTACAAGATCGATTTTGTTGATCAGCGCAATAACGGGAATCTTTATATCCTGTAATGATTTTATTGTAAGATAATCATCCTTGTCCAGACCCGTATTTGCTTCGACAATGAATAGTAAAACATTCACGTCGGCATAAATGCTGATAGCTGTTTTAACCATATATTTGTTCAATGGTGTTTTGGCTTTGTGAATTCCGGGCGTATCGAGAAAAATAATTTGCCCCCTGTCGGTGTTTTTGATCCCCATGATTCTGTTTCTTGTCGTCTGAGGTTTATGGGTGGCAATAGCCACCTTCTCGCCGATGATAGAATTCAGAAGGGTCGATTTTCCGACATTAGGTTTTCCGATAATTCCAACAAAGCCTGATTTAAACAAAACTACCCCCTAATAAAGAGTGAAGAATTAATAGTGAAAAGTTAAAAGTTGATGAATTTGTAAAAAGTCAAAAATTTGCCAAGTTGTCATTCCCGCGAAAGCGGGAATCCAGTAATTACACGAAGTTATGGATTCCCGATCAGGCCTGTCCTCGGCTCCGATCGGGGATCGGGAATGACAAAACGACAGAAATTCGGACTTTTTACGAGTCCATCAAACTTTGGAATTTTGAGAGTTTGCTTATTTTTCCATTAATCACCAGAGCGAGAGTTCCTCTTTCCTGTTTTGAATCTTCCCTGATCGAAATCTCCGTTACATCGAAACGTTCTTTTATGGATTTTATATTTTGATTTCTCATGCCCCGGAAATCTGAAGCATCTTTTGGATTAAGTAAAAACGTGGCGATTTCCTTGCCAGGGCCTGTAGATTTTAAGAGTTTCGATGCCATGTCGAGAAATATCGATCCCTCCACAAGTGATCGGAAAGCAGGATGATGGGGTCCGGCAATAATACTTCCCTCCCTTTCCATTTCTCTGGTCATCTGCAGGCCGAGCCTGATAACGGGAATATTTGCCGTTTCAAATTTTCCCAGGGCGTATTTGCAGAGTTTGATTGCATCAGCCATGCTTATCGGCTTGTATTCTCCTTTTTGATAAGACTTCGCCAGCGCCGTATCTTGAAATACAATAGTGGGGTGAATCCTTACCATGTGGGGATGTAGTTTTATGGTTTCTTCTACCGTATATCTGAATCTCTCTTCCGTATCTCCCGGAAGCCCCGCCATGAGGTGGATTCCTGTTTCAAATCCCTTTGCTTTTAAAATTTCCATGGCACGTCTCACATCATCTGAAGAATGACCTCTGTTTGAGAGGTTCAAAACCTCATCGACCATCGACTGTGCGCCGATCTCCACTGTTTTGACATGGTAGTTCTTGAGAAGCTCTGCTCGATCCTCGTCAATATAATCGGGCCTTGTTGATATCCTGACGGAATTCACCAGACCTTTACGTATATAGGATTCGGCATATTCCAGGAGTTCAGTCTGATAATTCCTGTCTATCCCGGTGAAATTGCCTCCGTAAAAAGCAATCTGTATATACACGTATTCATCAAGACTCTTTAAATGCTTATCGACGATTCTCCTGAACAGGTCTTCAGTAATCCTATCGGGGTAATCTCCGGCGGTGATTCTCTCATTGCAATATACGCAACGATTAGGACACCCCTTATAAATAACAAATATGGGTATGATCTTCTGAGCCATTATATCCCGTTATCAACCTTTTCCAGCTCTTCCAGGGCCTTTTTTGCTGCTTCCTGCTCGGCTTCCTTTTTACTCTTTCCCAGACCGGTTGTTGAAATAACGTCCGCGATGGAGACCTGTATCTGAAACGTCTTGTCATGGTCCGGGCCGTATTCGCGGACTAATTTATATCTCGGTATAATCTTAAACCCGCCCTGGCTCTTCTCCTGAAGAGAAGTTTTATAATCATGGTAAAAAGGGACTTTCGCCCATTTTGTAATTAAAGGCTGGAATACATCGTTGATAAATAAAAGTGTCTTTTCATAGCCTCCATCAAGGTAAACCGATGCGATAATAGCCTCAACTGCATTTGCCAGGAGAGAGTTTTTGGTTCTTCCGCCGGAGTACTCCTCCCCCTTGCCAAGAAGGAGAAAGTCGCCGACATGAAATTGCTTTGCAAGCTCTGCAAGGGGCTGTTCATTTACTACGGATGCTCTCAGTTTCGAGAGTTGTCCTTCAGTATCGTCAGGGAAATTTTTCATCAATATATCAGTGATACAAAGTTCCAGAACGGCATCCCCAAGAAATTCCAGTCTTTCATTATCATTGTAATGTAAATCCTGATTTTCGTTTGCAAATGATCTGTGTGTGAGGGCTTTATCCAGTAAAGATATATCACTGAAGGTAAATGAGAGAATTTCTGCCAGATTGTTAAGATCTTCTACCCTGTTCTCAGAAATTAATCGGTTTTCTTCCAAGTATTTTTCCTCCTGTTAAACTTTCAGCTCTAACTTTTACGATGTGATTGCTCATCGAAACATCACTAACCGGAATGAGAACGGGGATATAATTGTCTGAAAAGCCTTTCATAAATCCCGTCTCTCTGTCCCTTGCATTCTCTACTAAAACGGAGAGTTTTTTCCCAATAAACCTTTCGTTGAATTCCATCCTTTTTTTCTTTCCCATATCCCGCAATATTTTACCCCGTTCTTTCTTGATGGATTCATCAACCTGATCGGGAAGTTGTGATGCCTCGGTACCGGGACGCTTGGAATAGGGGAAAACGTGCAGGTATGCAAGGGGAATACCCTCTATGAAATCCCTGGTGTTGTTAAATTCTTTTTCTCCTTCTCCCGGAAATCCTACCATAACGTCCATGCCAATGGCTATTTCAGGAACGGCATCTATTATCTTTTCAATCCGACTTCTGAATTGATGCGTGTTATAATTTCTTTTCATTAATTTCAGGATCCTGTCATCACCGCTCTGGAGGGGTATATGAAGATGCCTGCAGATTACCCTCGAGTTCTTTATATGATTAATCAGCCCATCTGTTATTTCCACAGGTTCGATGGAGCTGATACGCAGTCTCTCGATGATATCGGCATCTTCTATCTTTCTTAATAGATTCAGGAAATTCGTAAAAGGTGACAGATCATGGCCGTAAATGCCGAGATGAATCCCCGTGAGGACGATTTCACGATAGCCTGCATTGTTCAAATCTCTGATTTGTTTTATCACATCATTTTCGGGAAGACTCCTGCTTCTACCACGTGCGTAAGGTATAATGCAATAGCTGCAAAATGCGTTGCATCCATCCTGAATTTTAAGAAAAGCCCTTGTATGCCCGGGAAATTTGCTTGCGGAAAGTCCGGAATAATTTTTTTTCAGGCTAATATCGCTGGTAATAATCTTATGTGTACCTTTGATAAGTTCTTTGATTGTAAAAGGAATATTCTCTTTTCCTTCCATTCCCACCACCGCTCGTACACCCGCGAGGCCGGCAAGTTCATTGGGCGCAATCTGCGCGTAGCAACCCGTTACAATGATAGATGCCCCTGGATTTACCCTGTTTGCCCTCCTGATCAATTGTCTCGATTGATAGTCCGTTTTGCCCGTAACGGTACAGGTGTTCACAATATAAATATCGGCCTTTGTGTTAAATGGCACCATGGAAAGCCCTTTTTTTGTCAGTTCTTCTATGATTCCCGCGGATTCATACTGATTGACCTTGCAACCTAAAGTAGCCATGGCAAACTTAACCAAAATGTACCCCCTTTTCGATCCAACCTCCGCCGACGAGAATATCACCCCGGTAAAAGACGGCTGCCTGGCCGGGGGCAACCGCTTTTTGAGGCTTATTAAATTTAATTGAAACGCGATTTTCGCTTTGCCTGTTTGAAGGCAAAATCTTGATTTCAGACTCAACACCACTGTGGCGGTATCTGATGTGAGTTGTAACCTTCAGATTCCCAACAGCAGCATAATCGGGAGAAATCCATGAAACATTTCCCGCGATTAATCCGTCAAAGAACTGATCTTCTTCCCTTCCCACGATTACCTCATTTTTATCTCTTGCGATTTCCAGAACATAATAAGGTCGTTCCGAAGCAATGTTAAGTCCCCTCCTCTGACCGATGGTAACAGAATGAATGCCCCGGTGCCTTCCGACGACATTCCCTTTTCTGTCCACAATATTCCCGGGATGGAAAATCGCACTTTCCGCGTAGTTTTCAATGAAGCCCCTGTAATTGTTATCCGGGACAAAACAAATTTCCTGGCTTTCTCTCTCAGTTAATGATCCGAAACCAATATCCCGTGCAATTTTTTTGATCTCTTCCTTTGTCGAATCACCATTGGGAAAGATCATCCGTGAAAGCTCTTTTTGCCCAAGCTTAAAGAGGAAATAAGACTGGTCTTTGGTTTTATCCGTACCTTTCTTAAGCCTGAACCCATTTTTCCCGCCTGTATCTTCAATACGGGCATAGTGACCCGTGGCAATATAATCGATTCCCCTTTCCTCCGCTGCTTCAAGAAGATATTTAAACTTGATCTTCTTGTTGCACACAATACAGGGGTTCGGGGTTCGCGCTGCCAGATATTCCGACACAAAGTAATCAACAATGTCTTTTTTGAAAGATTCCGAAATATCAATCCTGTGAAGTGGAATCGATAGCCGTTTCGCAACGTTTACAGCATCTTCTTCAGCTCTCGTCGGAAATCCGTTATATATATAGAGGCCTTCAACGTGGAAGCCTTTTTCTTTCAGAATCGATGCCGCAACAGTGCTGTCAACGCCACCGCTGATACCGATAAGTACACTCTTTGTTTTCATGTTGTCCATAGCTCAACTCACAATCTTCAGATATCAAAGTCATCGAGAGGATTCCCTCCGTTTAATCCAGCCCCAGTAGGATTGTTCCATGTGGATAGAGTAGTGAAGCAACTACATTACATCCCGTACTTTATCAAGCAGTTTCCTGTTTTTAGATGTTGACATATGTAAGATACCACTGTTAGATGTTATAGAATGACTGAAAATAATGGGACAAGGCAAATATGCCCGAAAATGTATTCAATATCATTATATCAAGGCAAATTGGCCTGTTAATCAATGGTTCGCTTTGATCAAATAAACCATCATCGGAAAAAACATTAAATATTGAGGACAAAAAATGAATGAATTTAGCGTAATAATTGAAAAAGATGAGGATGGATATTTTATTGCATCTGTACCCGCACTGCACGGTTGCCATACACAGGCAAAATCTCTTGATACATTAATGACGAGGATTAAGGAGGCTATTGAACTGTGTCTTGAGGTGGAGAAGCCGATTTCCAATGAATTCATTGGCGTACAAAAAGTGGCGGTCAACGCATGACAACGTTTCCATCAGTAACCGGTAGCCGTTTGATTCGTGCTTTGAAAAAATTTGGATTCAAAATCATACGAGTAAAAGGCAGTCATAATTTCCTGCAACATCAAGATGGTCGTTGCACAGTTGTTCCACTACACCGAGGAGAAAGCATAGGTCGAGGGCTCCTGGCTCAAATTTTACGGGACTGTGATATCACAAAAGATGAATTGCAAAAGAAATTTTAAGCGAACAACCACATTAACTCGGACTGGCAATTCCGCTGCGTTCCATTACCAGCCGGTTATGCGGAGCATTCCTCAAGGCGCTTCGCGCCTTGAGGAATGCCGAGTTGCCGGATACCCGGCCGTCCGTTTGGTTCTTCGGCGCAAAGCGCCTTGCGAACCAATCGTTCGACCGGCAAATTTTCCTGCATAATCGGGCTCCGCGCCCGTTATGCCGCTAAAATTTGCCCGTCAACTCGGCATTATGTCTCAGGGTGAATCATGCGAAATGAAGTTGTTGAATTTCTTTTGAAAGAAGCCAAAAATAATGATTTTAATACCTTCGATTCTGTTAGTGGCGATTTGTGTCTTACTGAAGATAAATCAATTAAACAGTCTTGTGGCGCTGTTTATGGGATTTTTGTCGAATCGGCTACACCGCCAAGTACATCATTATCACCATTTAAGGATTATCCAAATCTCTGTGACTCTTCTTTTATGAACTGTAAATACTGGTCCCTATCGTGGTCGCTATGAAAGATATCCATAGATCGAACACCACGCTGGGTAATATGATGCGGATAATCTACAGCAACAATTCTCGATATTCTAGGCATGTGAGATATCTAAAACATTCCCGTGCAGCAGTCAAGAGAATTATGTGTTATGTCCCCTTAATACCCCTTAATACCCATCAACAATACGCCCCCACTTTTTATGATAGATATGATAAATAGTAATTGACAGGCAGGGCTGTTCTCCTTATAATCGCTTATAATCGTGTTTCGCAGATGTGATTCTTTTATCAAAGAAAGAACCATTAGGGCCTTTATGTTACAACCACCGCCTGGTGTCTCATAACGTCCATAAGGGCCAACACTTTATCTACGGGAGTATGACTCGTTATCTGGATCTCCTACAGAATCTCTGTTCCTCTCATCATCCACCTCTCAGGTCAATCATCCTCCACCGGATAGCTTACATGTTTCCAGCAAACAACTGTTATTCTTTTAACCTATATTTTTGAGTAGCAATGGTCCTATACGACCTTACGTTTAGCTTCTTATATAGGCCGTATTATCGTTATTTATTATCTGAATCTTACGGGAGGAAATAAACATGCAACTGCTGCCCGACAACCTGGATGAAAACAACCGTAAACATATTGCAAAATTGCAAACGATACTCGAATTTCTTGGGGTCAGTGCGCCTACCGTTCCGGCTGATGTAGTGGGGCAACGGTTCGATGCCAAAACATCTGCGGCGCTTATCAAGGCGAAAAAGAAGTTCAAACTTCCCGAAACCGCCGACCTGAACAAATCGACAATCAAAACTTTAAATCAAAAAGTCATCGAAAAGTACTATTCGACCCGGACACAGACGAACAAGCTTCATCGCACCCTAATTAAGGTCGGGCGCATTGCCGGATTGGAATACGATCTTTCAAGTGACATGAAAGCGACCGTTCAGGGAAGACAGACGCAAAAGGCGTTAAAAGCTTTTCAGACAAAATACGGATTAAAGGCAACGGGAAAGCTGGACAGGGAAACGCTGGAGCGGGTCGAGTCGGTCGTCGCCAGCCGCGTCCCCCCGATTAAAAAGCTGAAGGTGCCCCGAACGGAGCGTCTCATGAAGGTGCGAAATCCATTGCGCCTCAATATGAAGAAGTCAAAGGTAGCGGATCTTCAGCGAGCCCTGGCCTGGTCAGGATACGATATCGACATCAGGGAAGCGAGTGGGTGCACCTATGGTAAATCTACGCGTAAAGCAGTGATTGCCTTTCAGACGAAACAAAATCTGCCAGTCAGCGGCAATGTTGGCTGGAAGACAGCGAAATCTTTGAACAGCCTGATAGAAGGCAACAGCATGATGGTCTCCTGCAAGGACAAGTACCGGGTCAGGGGCACGGTTCGCAATGATATCTGGGAAGGAATCAAGATCGCGACCATTCAGGTCTTCGAAAAAAAGATGCGCGAAGAAATTCTTCTGGGTGAGCGCAAAACTCTGGGCAACGGCTTCTATGATCTGCAATACAAGCCTCCGGTCAATCCCTTGACTGGAAAAACCAGGGAAACATTTCAGCTTACCATCCGGGCAATCGATCCCCACGGGACCCTTATAGGAGAAAAGACCTTTCACGTGACGGGAAAAGTCTTGTGGGCAAATTTCACTGCGGGTGATGAGAAATATAAGGGCACGGCCGATTTTCAGGTACTGGGAAAAAGGCTGACGAACGCGCTCGGGACTACGACATCAATAGGTGATATTGAGGAAAGTGATCTCAATCGAGACATTACTTATCTGCGTAAGGAGACATCCCTGGCCTCAGAAGATATCATGAAAATGACCCTTTCCTTTCGCATTGCTTCTCTTATCGATAGTGACTCACTGACTGCCGAAGTTATTTACGCATTCATTCGTCAAAACCAGCCGCCAGATCTTCCGGGAGATCTTCTTCCCGACCATCCCGAGGAGTGGGCGAGTTGGATCACGATGCTCGTCGAACAGACCGCTGACGGCATCGCGTTTCTGAACAAAGACCTGCAGGAGAATATACTGAAAAGCGCTTTGAAGCAAAACTATGTATCGAGACAAGTTGCCAAGGCGTTGACTCAGATTCTCACGGCCCTTGAGCAACTAAAGACCGATCAGATGTTGAAGAAACCGATATTCGGCGGTGACACCTCTCTGCGGACGCTTCTCATGGCTTCGCCTAAGATCAGCGAACATACATATGCGTCGGTGGCATCCTGCCTGCATCAGACAAACGGTTTTAATCAGGAGTTCTGGCAAGCGATAGGCGGGATCACCGGGGTGAGCGTCGCGGCGGCAAAGGATCTCCGCACGACTACCGATCTGGGATACATCACATCAAACTTTGAAAACTTTCTCACGTTTCTGAAAAATGATATTACGGGCAGTAACCCTGCTCCGTCGAAGAAGGTCTCCGATTGCGCGACTTTTTCGCAAAATCACTGGGTCGAACTGATCAATCAAAGCGGCGGCGACATACCTCCCTGGGTCAAGGGGGGAAAAGCTTCCCAAAAAACAAAAAACTATGCGGCCTCCCTTAAAAAGAAAGCCGAACATCTTTTCCCGGCAGTATCCTTCATTGCGGATGTCGGTCGCAGCGAGAAGCACGCGCTCGGCTCCGTTGTCCACATCTTAAAAACGATCCAGGCAAAACCCAATTTCGCGTTTAAGAAGGAAAACCTGGGTACACTCTTTGCAGATTCCGGCGTCTCTCTGACCGCTCATGAAATGGCGGCGATGAAGGCCTTGCAGCGTGTTCACCGGATTTCTCCCGATGCATCGACAGGACTGGCGATTCTGGAAGCGGGTTATTACAGCGCAACGCAGGTTTTCCGGGAAGGCAGGGATGCTTTCATCGACGCGATGGGGAAAAAGGAGCTCTCCATAAAAGACGCTGGTGCCGTCTATGAAGATTGCCGCCGGCAGTACGCCGTGGTAGCGGCCGCCCTGGGGGAGTACCGGTTTGAGCTACAGAGGGTCAGCCCCGATTGCATTTTATCGAACGCTTTTTCATCCGACGACATCGCCAAATTAAAAAAAGACATTCCAGATATCGAAACCCTCTTCGGTCCCGTTGATATCAGAGAGGTGCGACATTGCGAATCGGTGCTCGGTCCGTCTGCGTACCTGACGGACCTCTTCCGTTTTCTGAATGAGAAAAAATCGAAGATCACCGGCAAGAAGGTCAAAGACATCCTCTTCCAGCGCAGACCTGATCTCGGCAACATCAAGCTCAACTGTCAGAATACAAACACACCCCTTCCCTATATCGACCTCGTCTGTGAGATCCTGGAAAATCGCCTTATAGAAGGAAACGGCGCCCTCAACTTTCAATCTACATGGCCGGCGGCGGACCTCCTGGCTGAACCGGAACACGTCGAGGCAGATGCCTATGAAAAATTAAAGGCGGCAGACTATCCCCTTCATGCACATTTAAATATCTGGCAGGAGGAGACACGTGCTTTCCTGACCCATTTGGGGATTCCCCGTTATAAGGTCATGGATACCTTTCTGATCGATACTACCCCCGATATCGCCAAAAAGAATCACTGCAACAGCGCGGCGGAATACTTCGGAATATCCGATCAGGAACAGAAGATTATCCTCACCCCCCGCGCTTCCATCTCGTGGCAGAAAAAATACTGGAGCAAAGACGCCGTCGGAACGACCGTTTCCGTTTCTATTTTTCTGCAAAAGTCGGGGCTTACCTATCCGCAGCTTTTCGATTTGTTGCAGGCAGAATTTGTCAACGGCATTAGCCCGAAAAGCTCAATCCTTTGTCCTATCGAAGACTGCAACCTCAATCTCCAAAAAGTGAAGAACCTTTCGGCGAAGCGACTTGACAAAATGAACCGCTTCCTCCGGCTCTGGCAAATAACGGGATTAGAGATGTGGGAGCTTGATCTTCTCATCATGGCGCCTGCCCTCGGCGACGGTACGTTGAATGACACCTTCCTGATTCAGCTCCGGCAGTTTGAAGAAATACGAAAATCTTTGAGACTGAGCGTGGAGGAGTGCGCGGCCTTCTTCGATCCCATCAACACTCGCACGCACAGCGCCCCCTCCTCGGCTGAGAAACAACCTAAAAATCTTTTTGAAAGCCTCTTTCTGAGCGGATCCGTCGAACCCCTGACCTATGCCGATTTCGCTCTTCTCTTGGCCAATGCCACAACCACCAAGAATCTGGAACCCTACCGAGCGCACATCTTGTCAACCCTCTCACTCACGGACGACGAATACAAGCTTCTCGTCCCTTTGACGAATGGCAAACTTACGCGCGAATCACTCAGCATCCTCTTCAGATATAAGACGCTTGCCGTTAAGCTCAAACTCAAACTTACCGATTTCTTTCTTCTCTGCAAACTTGCCAATATCGATAAGCCGTTTGATTCCATCGACACAGTCAAAGAAATCCTCAAGAAAAGACAGTTTATTAAAGACACCGGCGCGACGCTGACACAACTGACCTACCTGCTCACCTTTGCCCCAGACTCCTCCGCCGGACTTCGCGCGGAGGCCTATATCCAAAAGATTCAGGGGGTCCGGGAGACACTTGCTGGGCTTCGAAATAAAATAGCCGATTCCGAAGAGGCCGGGGAAGACAGCCTGGCCACGCTTCTGGGGATGTTGAGCCCCTTTGCGGATGCCACTAATCTGCAACGAATGCTGGATATAATCACAGGGGTCTGGTCCGCAACGCAAGCGGAGATTACCACCTTTATCACCACGTACCTGGGGGATTTTGTCTCCGACCTGACCGGCGCGATTAATGCGTTGAAATATACCTCTCCTGTCACGCCCGTAGAAGCGACGAAGCGTCGTGCGTATCTTGAATCGGAACTGCTGAATTATCTGAACCGGACAACAGTCAAAGAATTCATCGCTGTCGGCTTCTCTCTGGAAAGCAGGCAGGCAGAGATTTTGCTGAATCACCTGCATCTGCCAGGTTTATCTGATACTCTACTGACCGTGCTTCAGGAAACAAAACTCCATGCGCGCGATAATGAGAACGAATATCTTTATGAGATATCACCCTCCGACCTCCCCGATATCTTTGCCGCGATGCAACTGCTCCATAAGGCAGCAATCACCTCACAGATCTTCAAATGCACAACCGAGGAGCTTACCTGGTTTGTTGCCAATCCGACCCCGGTTAACACCCTCGATTTCAACGCACTGCCGATCCAGGTGTCCCAAAGTGCCATCCCCCTCGACCGGTTTTTAAATTTTCAGCGGTTCCTCAAGTTCAAACGCTTCTTCCCGGAGCCTGAAAAGGCCTCTTTCTTCAAGGTTTTGGCCATCCTGGCCGGTCCGTCGGTATCGACCACGGCCATCAATATCGCCCTGTGCAAACTGACCGCATGGGACCCCATTGCCCAGCAGTCATTGCACCACGGGTATCTCGATTATACACTGCCGGCTACGTACGAATGGTTCCTCGAATGCTGGCGGCAGAAGAAGATTATCGGCACTGATTTTGAGACACTCTTTGCATTGGCCAAACGAGACCCCGCCGATCAAGACCAGGCCAGGGCGCGGAAGGCGCGAGAGCTGGCCCAGGCAAAATACACGAGGGGAAAATGGCTCAAGGTTCTGAGGCCAATCATGGACAACCTGCGCGAGAAGAAAAGGAAAGCCCTGACGGCCTATCTGATTGAGCAGTCACAGCGGAAAAAATCGCCGGAGATAACGGTCGGAAACGTCAAGGTCCGGAATCCCGAATACTGGACATGCTCCGATGATCTTTACGGGCAACTCCTCATCGACGTCGAGATGTGTTCTGATCAGTTGACGTCTCGCATCAAGCAGGCGATCCTGTCAACCCAGCTTTATGTCCAGCGGTGTTTTCTGAATCTGGAGAACCGGGAGATAGAGGTGGCACAACCCGATCCCGATATCGAGAACAGTTGGACTCAGTGGAAGTGGATGAAGAAATACCGGATATGGGAAGCGAATCGTAAAGTTTTTCTCTTTCCGGAAAACTGGATCGAACCTGAACTTCGCGACACAAAATCACCCTTCTTCGATGAGCTGGAAAGCGACATACTGTCAAGTGAAGTGACCAACGATCATGTCGAGGCGTCCCTGCAGCGCTATATCCAGAAGCTCGAAGATGTTGCTCGACTGGAAGTGTGCAGCATTTTCCACGAGCAAGACACAGCGACCAACCTGCTGCATGTAATCGCCCGTACCCGGAGCATACCGGCAACCTTCTACTACCGATATTACGATCTCAATTACACACGCTGGTCGCCCTGGGAAAAAATCGAAGCGGATATTCAGTCCGACCATGTAGTCCCCTGGATTTACAATCGCAAGCTGCATCTCTTCTGGCTGATCTTCCATGACAAGCCAATCAAAATAAAAAGACTTCCGCCGGTCGAGGAGTCAAAAACCACTACCAAAAATCCTGAACCGGCCAAGTTTCTGGAGATTGAACTGGCCTGGTCGGTTCGACAGCATGAGGGATGGGACGCCAAGAAAATTGCCAAGAAGAAATTGATCCATCCCTGGGAGCGACCGACATTTTCATACAATCTCAAGCCGCGCTACAAATCAAATAATAACTCCCTGTACATCGATCTCTACATCTCCACCTCCAGGGAATTTAATGAGACCACCTTCTACGATCAATTCAAACACGAAAAGGTCCGGCTGACGAAGGTCCATTACAATGAGATCCTTCGCCCCTGGCACTCCTCAACTTTTGTCTTTGACGGCAAGGTCAAAGACGTACTCCTGCGCGGCATCCCCGGCTATTACTTCAGTTCCGTAAAGGGGGGTATGTATAATATCGATTCCTACCAATATGTCAAAGAGAGCTTCGGCGAGGCGGGAGCGACTATTGCGCCTCTGGACATCATCTCCGAGCAGTTGGCGCTCCCCTGCGGGATGCATTATTCGTACACCCGCCTGACCAACAACCTGGTCAGTAATGACAATGACAACAAGTTCAATGTATTCGGATCGAACAAACAGACAAAAACCCTCTTGAAGGGCGCTGATAACCCCTTCGAGGCGATACTCTGCCAGCAGGGACTGACTCCGGTCGGCGGTAAAATCAGGCCCGTTCTCTATCAGGACCGTGAGCGTTCATTTTTCATTACCCAGAACAACAAGGATGCCTTTACGGACTATTTCGTCTGGAGAGGAAAAATCTTTGGTATTTATCCCTTCTATCATCCCTTTGCGGAAGTCTTTCAGCAGGAGATCAATCGCGGCGGCGTGGATACCTTTTATCGCCGGAAACTGCAGATCAATCCCCAATCCTTTTCCGCCAGAACGGCCTTCAGCTTTGCTGCCAGCTATGACCCCTCGTACGGTATTGATGTGAGCGCAGCGGAAAAGGAGTCGCTCGATTTTTCGCGCAGCGGGGCTTATTCAATCTACAACTGGGAACTCTTCTTCCACGCACCCCTGATGATCGCCTGCCGCCTCAGTCAGAACCAGCGTTTTGAGGAAGCGATGCAGTGGTTCCATTATATCTTCGATCCGACCAACACCCAACCGGGGTCTACACCGCAGCGTTTCTGGGTGACCAAGCCTTTTTATGAAACGACCGACGCGGAGTACCGTAAACAGAGGATCAAGAACATCATTGAAAACATCGATGATTTCAAGGCGCAATTGATTGAATGGAGGAATCATCCCTTCAAGCCGCATCTCATTGCGGAACATCGTACCGTGGCTTATCAGAGAACGGTGGTGATGAAATATCTCGATAACCTGATTGCCTGGGGTGATCAGCTCTTCCGACAGGACACGATGGAAACGATCAACGAAGCGACGCTTCTATACATACTGGCCAATGAGTTGCTGGGGCGACGGCCCGTCATGGTGCCTGCGCTCAATCGTGAAGAAAAAACCTTGAATGAGCTGATGGCAGACAGCACACTGGACGACTTTGGCAATGCTAAAGTGGAGGTGGCTCTGGAAAACACCCTGGGACTTCCGATCGAATATACCGAGACTATTGTCTCCACAGGTGATGATCCTCCCGATTTGGAGATATCGTATTACGGCCTGCCGCACAACGACAAGCTCATGCAATATTGGGACACCGTTGAAGACCGTCTCTACAAAATCAGGCATGGCCTCAATATCGAAGGATTGAAGCGTCAGCTCGCGCTCTTTGAACCGCCGATCGATCCGGCCCTTCTGGTCAAGGCTGCTGCCGCCGGTCTGGATCTGGCAGCCGTGCTCAGTGACATGAATGCCCCACCCCAGGCTTATCGCTTTAACATCCTGGCAGCGAAGGCGGTTGATTTTTGCCGCGATGTAAAGAGCCTCGGCGATCAATTGCTCAAAGCGCTGGAGAAGAAGGATGCGGAAGAACTGGCAGTGTTGCGCGCCTCCAATGAGATAACCATTCTGAAAAGCATTAGCAACATCAAAAAACTTCAGATCGAGGAAGTTGAATATGGCATTAAGTCTATTGAACGCCGCACAGAGGCGTGTCAGATCAGAATAGATCACATCAACAGCCTGAGCGAACCCCTGGAATCCGAGGAAAAGGCAAGTGACTGGTCAACAGCCGCCGATGTATTAAAGATCATGAGCAAGGCATCCAGCGTCAGCGCCAGTATTGTCTCGGCAATCCCCGATATAATCGCCGGGATCAACGGCCTGGGAACGCCGAAGTCGACCGTGAAGATAGGCGGATCCAATGTCAGAAAAGCCTTTGAGTATGCAGGGAAAGGCTTTGACGCGGCAGCCGAATTGTGTAAGTGGCAACAGGACTCCTTGAAATCAGAGGCTGCGGGAGAGCGCACCAAGGCCGAACGCACCGCCAAAATCGCTCAGGAAGAAAAAGACATTTCTCATCTTGATTACCAGAAATCGGCCATGGAGGTCCTCAAAAAGATCGCCGAAGAGGAACAGGAAAACTTTGATCAGGAAGTAGAGATCAGGCAGGGAGAATATGAATATCTGTGCGACAAATACACCACCGCCCAACTCTACCAGTGGATGATTACCCAGATTTCAACCGTTTATTTTCAGGCATACCAGCTGGCCTATGAGATGGCCAAGCGTGCCGAGAAGAGCTGGCGGCGTGAGCTGGGCGTAACCGATTCGAACTTTATCCAGTTCGGCTACTGGGACAGCCTCAAAAAAGGGCTCCTCGCCGCCGACCGTTTGAGCTATGACATTCACCGGATGGAGGCAGCCTATCTTGATGGGCGTCGGCGCGAGTTAGAAATTACCAAGCATGTTTCCCTTGCGCGGTTGGCCCCGGATAAATTTATAGAGCTGATGATGACAGGGCTTTGCACCCTCGATATTGAGGAATGGATGTATAACCTTGATTATCCAAGCCACTACCGGCGCAGAATCAAGTCCGTCTCCGTAACCGTACCCTGCGAAGCTGATGACTTTACAAACATCAACTGCCGCCTGACCCTGAATAAAAACGAAGTTCGGATCAGTAATCTCGTGGGTACAGAAGGATATGCCAGGGTCGAGGACGACCCGCGTTTCATTGTCAACAAGGGGGGCGGAGAATCTATCGCAACCAGCCACGGCGAGTATGACGACGGTCTTTTTGAATTGAAATTTGATGACGACCGGTTCCTTCCGTTTGAGGGCACCGGAGCGATCAGCTCTTGGGACATTGAAATGCCACAGGAACAAAATCAATTCGATTTTTCAACAATGACCGATTTTATCCTGCACATCCAGTACACGGCGCAGGATGCGGGAGATAAACTCGCTCTTGCGGCCAAGACCCAGTTGAGTGGTATTTTCCCCGAGAAGGGAGTCCTCCTTGTGGGATTAAAAGAGTCTTTCCCAGCGGCGTGGGAGACCTTTCTCAATCCGGACCCGGGTGCCCAGCAGAAATGCTCTTTCACCCTTGATAAAGAACACTACCCCTTCCTCAGCCGCTCCCGGAATATGAAACTGACTAAAGTGGGAATGGTTATCTCCGGCGCCTACAGCGGGGATTACATCGCGAGGGTTAGAATCCCAAGTCAGGCCGAGATGGATGCTACCTTGAACGAAGACACAAGCTTAAACAATGTGCACCACAATGCCGCGATCTTTACGGGAACTGCCGCGGCCACAGGCGACTTCACCGTTATGATCCGGCGTGACACAGCGGGGACCGACGATTTTTCATCCCTGCCAAAGGATGATCTCGACGACGTTATCCTTATTTTAAATTATTCAAAATGATCCTTGACAGGTATGGTTAAATAGTATCTACTGTAATCAATCGGGATAACTTAGTGAATGGTATTGGACTGAATTAGTGTAATACGTATTAAGTCAGTAAGCGAAAGAATCTCGAATCCGAAACGGGGCTACCGGACTGTAATAGTCTAGTGCCTCGTTCTTTTGTCTTCTTCACCTTATCCTTTTGTAGCTTCTTCTTTTCTCGCAGCAGACGAGATATATCCTTTTGTCTTCTTGAAACCTTTTCTTTTACCATAATACATCAGGCTTCTTACTTAGCTTAAACAGCTAGTTACATTTTAATTTCTTTAACAACATGTTCTTTCACCCGTTCATTTCCCCCAATCCGTCCCGCCATCAGTTCCGCGAGGGGCTCTGTTGTATCGATCCGGCTCAGGATGATCTTGAGCACCGCGGTTATCGGAACAGCCAGGAACATCCCGGGCAGACCCCAGACCAAGCCCCAGAACATCAGGAAAAGGAGAACGGTGATCGGATGCAGGTCCATTCGCTCTCCCAGCAGTTTGGGCTCAACCACGTTCCCGATCGTGAACTGTATTGCCATTGAGACGGCCAGGATAATCCAAAGCTGCCATCCGAATCCGAACTGTAACAACACGACCGGGGCCGGTATCACCGTGGCGACGATAGAGCCGATCGTGGGGATGAAGTAAATATCTACCGGCAGAGCCGGTAGCTTTGTGAGGACCCCTGGAAGGGGCCGTTGTTTAGTCAAACTCTGGTAAATTTAATTGTTGTTTATCTGT
>Ga0209121_10000350_pt1 | contig 48889 bp, 44 predicted proteins | sample Cruoilmetagenom3_FD_187292 | JGI IMG/M metagenome (GOLD analysis project Ga0209121, IMG submission 187292) | Oil polluted marine microbial communities from Coal Oil Point, Santa Barbara, California, USA - Sample 3 (SPAdes) (version 2) | ecosystem: Environmental > Aquatic > Marine > Oil seeps ... | reverse complement strand
CTTCGTTCGATCACGTAAACGCGGACTCCTTCCGCTACCGCTCCAGTCCGTCCTTTCGAATCCCGCAAACATGCACCTTTGGCATGTTTGCCTCAACTACCTCTACTGTGCTTAACCTACTATACACACATATTTGGCACGCCTGGAGGGATTCGAACCCCCGACCTACGGATTCGAAGTCCGCCGCTCTATCCATCTGAGCTACAGGCGCAAAACAAAAATTGGGGTGAGAAACGGGGATCGAACCCGCGACCCCAGGATCCACAGTCCTGTGCTCTACCAGCTGAGCTATTCTCACCACAAAATATCATATACTTCAGTCCGCTTTTTCGAATCCCGAGAATATGCCACCGGCATATTCTCATTCAAACCAGGTTATTCTGCAATTAATATAACACTAATAGTTCTGGCACGCCTGGAGGGATTCGAACCCCCGACCTACGGATTAGAAGTCCGTTGCTCTATCCAGCTGAGCTACAGGCGCAAAGCTTCAAAATCAAACAAAATAACTTTATTAAAACAAACTGGAGCGGGAAACGGGATTCGAACCCGCGACCCTCAGCTTGGAAGGCTGACGCTCTAGCCAACTGAGCTACTCCCGCTCGAATATGGTCGGGGTGAGAGGATTTGGTCTTTTGTCTCACTACGTTCGCTAACGTAAACGCAAGCTCCCTCAGCTATCGCTTCAGTCCGCTTTTTCAAATCCTGCAAACATGCACCAACGGCATGTTTCCCCTAATTACCTCTACTGTATCTGGCATTCTGTCAATATAAACTTGGTCGGGGTGAGAGGATTTGAACCTCCGACCCCCTGCTCCCAAAGCAGGTGCGCTAAACCAAACTGCGCTACACCCCGATAAACATTAATATACTAAAACCTTTACAGTCCATATATTATCAAGTTACAAACCCCAATTAAAATACTATTGCACTATTTACTACTATGCTACTATACACATTTTATGCAAAAAGTATATTATCACATATTAAATTATTTTCAATAAACCTGTTTAGAAACTGTTCAGAAACTATTGTTTTTAGGGAAAAATTAAGATTTTTAATAGTATAACAACTAACCTGTATTTATTTTTTATTCATTGTAAATACTATATAATAATATACATGCATAGGTTACTTAAAAGTTTCCTGCTCGGTTGTTCTAGTTGATTTTTAGAAGCAGCATATAGATAATTATGATAATGAGTGTACGATGTATATAAACAAATATTCATTAAGGTTACCTATGTATATATATTTTTGGGTTTACGATTTATATATATCAGCTATATATCAGAACCAAGAAATTTATATAAAGCCTTGAGTGCCTTCCCCCTATGGCTTATCCTGTTTTTCTCTTCCTGCGTTAACTGAGCCATTGTTTTTTTGTAGCCAGGAGGAATAAAAATACAATCATATCCAAATCCATTACTGCCTTTTTCTACCTTACCTATAAAGCCTTCACATACACCAGAAGTTTCAAAAACAGAACCTTTTCGTGGATCCCACAATACCATACTACAAATAAATTTAGCTCTTCTTTCCTCAATACTGTCTACACATTTTAGTTCTTTTAATAATTTAGTCCTATTATCCTTGTCTGTAGCATCCATGCCAGCATATCTGGATGATTTTATCCCAGGGCTATCTTTAAGATAATCTACAGCCAACCCTGAATCATCAGCCAACGCCAACTTATTTGTATATTCGGCTATTTTTTCAGCTTTCAGTTTAGCATTTTCAATAAAACTACTGCCATTTTCTTCAATATACGGGAAGCCTTTAAAATCTTTAAATGTCAACCATTTTATATCTAAATTTTTAAAGAATGTCTTTATTTCCTTTATTTTCCCTTCATTTTTAGAAGCAATTACAATCTCCATTATTTGATTTTCTGGCTAAGTATTTTTTTTTGAAAATTCACAATATTACTAATGGCTTTAGCAGATTTATTTAGCATTTCATCAAATTCTTCTCTGCTAAATGACCTGTTTTCAGCAGTAGATTGAACTTCAATTAATTGATCCTTTGAATTCATAACTACATTCATATCAACTTGCGCCCTGGAGTCTTCTTTAAAACATAAATCCATCAAAATTTCATCATCAACAATTCCAACACTTATAGCAGCTAAAAAAGTTTCTATAGGTATTTCACTTATTACTCCTTTTTCAACCAGGCTGTGCAGACAATCAAAAAGGGCAATAAAACCACCAGTTATGGAAGCTGTTCTTGTTCCTCCATCTGCTTCAATAACATCACAATCTACCCATATTGTTTTTCCTTCAAGTTTTTCTAAATCCACTACAGCCCTCAGCGATCTTCCAATAAGTCTCTGAATTTCATGAGTTCTTCCATTTATTCTTCCCGTAACCTGTGGTCTTACTATTCTCTGTGGAGCAGATCTTGGAATCATATCATATTCAGCAGTAATCCATCCCTTATTCTTTCCTCTCAGAAATGGTGGTACTTTATCTTCAACTGTAGCTGTACATATGACTCTGGTATTTCCCATCTCTATAAAAATTGACCCTTCAGTATGAGAAATATAATTTCTGCTAACTTTAATTTCTCGTATTTCATCATTTTTTCTTCCATCAATTCTATCTGCCATTATTTCCAGCCTTTCTGTATTATTTACGTTGTAACCCTGGTTTTTTTTCTAATTCCTTTATAGTTATATTCCAAATTAATTATTGGTGATTAAGTTATTCTTATAATCTCTTTTATAATTTACCTATATTATTACTAAAACAATTGTCTATTTTTATTTCTACTGATTAATTGCTCATTAAGAATTAAATTAGCTAAACTTCTAAGTTTACTCTCACTACTTCTTTTATCTCTTCCCCTAAAAACATCTTCCCAACTTCAAAAAATTTGCTATTATTTCCCGTCTCATAAAAAATTCTTTCAGGTCTTGAATTTGCCTTTATAGCCAGCTTCTCTTTTATTAAAATTTCCTGTACATCTTTAGCAGTCTCAACTGCTGAGTTAATAACATCAATGCCATCTCCACAGCAACTCGCTATTTGCTTCTCTACCAGTGGAAAATGGGTGCAACCGAGTATCAGTGCATCAATACTCTCCTTCATTAATGGTTTTAGATAGCCCTTAATTAATTTTTGTAATTTTTTACCTTCTAAAATCCCATTCTCTATACAATCTACCAGTAGCGGAGCAGCCTGAGAATACAGTCTCATAGATGAATCTATTTTATTTATTTCAATATTATAAGCTTTACTTTTTATAGTGCCTTTAGTAGCAATTACTCCAACTCTCCTGTTCTTTGTTACATAAGCAGCAGCCCTGGCACCGGGTTCGATTACTCCTATTATAGGAATATTAAACCTTATCTCCAAATCACTTAAAGCAGCAGCCGTAGAAGTATTACAGGCTATTACAATTAATTTAACCCTTTTTTCATATAAAAAGGAAGTTATTTTAAACACAAATTTTTTAACTTCACTTAAGTCTCGAGGACCATAAGGAACCCTGGCTGTATCTCCAAAATATAAGATATTTTCATTCGGAACTACTTTCAGTACTTCCCTTAGAACTGTTAGACCGCCTACTCCTGAATCAAAAACTCCTATAGGTCTACTTTTCACTATTTCTCTTTCTAACTATTATTTAAATAAGCGTTTAAAAATATGAATAATAGATAATATTTATTTTAACATCCCAAGATGTATTAGTAATGCTTTTTCAATTTTAAAAATTTCTTCTTTAGAAGCTTTATATAAAAAATTATAGAAACAATCTTTTGTCATTGGTGGAGGCGGCGGGAATTGAACCCGCGTCCGAAGACATCGCCACTTAGATATCTACAAGCTTAGTCCATATTTATTTTTTTGCCTTTTCCAATCATATGGACATGACTTAAAAAAGCTAGTCTGTAAAAATTTCCTTTACTATATCCACAGACAAAATATAGTAAAGTATCCTGCTACTCGGCGCCTATTGAAAAGCACAGGAAAACTTTTCACAGACGTTAGCAACTATTAGGCTGCTAAAGCTAATTCGCTATTATCAGCGTTTGTTTTTAACCCAGTTTTTACGAGTTCTGGAACTCGACTTGCAATCCAAGCTCAACCTATCCCCGTCGAATCCAAATCGCCCCCTTTGGCTTATTAGTCAGGGTTAAGCAAGATATATATATTATACACTATTTCTAAAAATTTTTAAAAGCTCTTCTGATCTCTATTTCGTGCTCTTTCTTTTCAATATCCCTCCGCTTATCTCTCTTAGCTTTACTTTTAACCATTGCCATTTCTACTTTTGCCAGATTTCCCGTTATGTATAAGCTTAAGGGAACCAGCGTTAAGCTCCTGTCAGTAAGTTTTCCAGCAATTCTATTAATCTCTCTTCTGTGCATTAGCAACTTTCTAACCCTTACTGGATTTATATCTTCTATCCTGCTTTTACTATACGGAGATATATGCATGTTATATAAAAATAATTCTTTATTTTTAATTCTTCCATAGCTATCCCTCAAATTAACTTTATGCTCCCTGATAGATTTTACTTCACTTCCTTTTAAAACTATTCCTGCCTCATATCTATCCAATATAAAAAAATCTCTCAGTGCTTTCTTATTACGAGCAACAGTTATCTCATCTTCTTTAGATTTTTTCATCTTACAAATTGATTTTCTTATTTCTAATTTTAAAATCCTAACTGCCTACAGTACAGCCATTATACTTATCATGCTTATAATTTTAGCAATTTTAAGTAACCTGGAATTTTGGTTCAAGACACATAATTCAGCTCTAAAATACTACTATTTTACCTACAATAGACTTACGAAAAAAGGAAATTCCTATACAATCAAGTTATTTAGATGTACTTTTTTCTATAAGAGATTTTATTTTTTCTATAGCTTTTTCCAGCTGCACATCTTTTTCGGAATCCGGATCATATTTAACCGGGATATCAGGACTCAGCCCTCTATCCTCTACAGAAATACCTGAAGGCAAATAATATTTTGCAGTTGTAAATTTTATACCAGAACCATCTGACAATTCCCTGAGTATCTGAACAGTCCCTTTACCAAAACTTTTTTCTCCCACCAAAACAGCGCGCTCATTATCTTTCAGTGAACCAGCAACAAGTTCTGAAGCACTGGCTGAATATCCATTTATTAATACTACCATAGGAATTTCTGTATATTTTCCTTTTTTTGCATGGTACTCATTTAAACTTTTTTCACTTCCCGACCTACCCCTTACAGTCACAATAAGTCCTTCATCTAAAAACAAATCACATACTTCAACTGCATCATCTAAAACTCCACCTAAATTATTTCTCAGATCAAATATAATCCCTTCAGCACCATCATCAATTAATCTTTGGATTTCCTCTCCAAGTCTTTGCGCCCCTTTTTCCTGAAAACCAATATATTGAATATATGCAATATTCCCTTCTAAAATTTTAGAGAATAAATTAGGTATATAAAATTTTTTCCGAGTAATATTTACCTCAAATTCTTCGTCTTCATCAGGCCTGAATATAGTAAGTGCAACTTTTGTTCCCTCCTGCCCTTTTATCAAAGAAACAACCTTTTCTAAAGGCATACCTCCTATTTCCTTACCATCTACCTTGACTATAATATCTCCTTCTTTCAGACCAGCCCTGAAAGCTGGGGTATCCTGTATGGGCATCACAACAACTGTCTTGCCATCTTCATCAACTGTAACAATAATACCAATACCGCTCATTACTCCGCTGTAAGACTCCATAATTTGATCATACTCTTCTTTAGTAAAATACTCGGTATGTTTATCATCAAGACTTGTCAGTACCCCCTCTATAGCAGCTCTGATTAACTCCTGCTTTTCCTTTTTGACAAGTGCATCATCGTAAACTAAATTTATAGTTTCTTCTATGATTTTTTCACTTAAATCATCACTTATGTCGCTGGATATATTATCTAAAAAACCACTGCTGCCTTCAGAAAGACTGTCAGGATTTCCCTCAGATACGTATTTTTTGATGGAAATAAAATTAATACCCAGCCAGAAACCAACAGAAAATACGAATATAACTGCTACCGCTGCTGCAATTATTTTTAGAATTATTTTTCTTCTCATAGCATGTTACCTAAAACAATAAAATTCAAACAAAATTTTTAATCATTACTTAATAATTATAGTTTTTATCTTAAAAATCAACAAATATATTAAAAAAGGAAATATAAATAAAAATTAATAATATCAGAAAGTATAAAAATATATACAAATTGCAAAAATGTTTTTCTAACATTTCCCAATAAATTCAAAAAATTAACTGTTAGGTATATTACTACTGGAGGTAAGCTAAAGGATTTTGAGCAACACCATTTATCCTTACTTCAAAGTGCAAATGTGGTCCAGTTGACCATCCTGTAGAACCTACAAGTCCTATAACCTGTCCCCTCTGGACAAATTGGCCTGCAGATACGTTAATACTTGAAAGATGGGCATACCAGGTGGCAAAACCTCCTCCATGATAAATCATAATTGAATATCCATATCCTCCAAAATATCCTGCCTGGACTACCTGTCCCCCATCTGCAGCTTTTACTAAAGTTCCATATGGTGCAGCAATATCTTGCCCGCTGTGAAATCTTCTTGTCCCAAAAATAGGATGAATCCTCCAGCCAAAACCAGAAGTTAATTTCCCAGCCACAGGCCACATAAATTTTCCAGAAGGAGCAGTTCCATACTTGTAACTTTCCAGTATTCTTGTAACTTCTGCTTCTTTTATCTCCAGCTGCTTTTCCATACGGATTAGAGCATTTTTATCAGCTCTTGTTTTAGAAAGCAGGCTGTTCATTTCATCACATATACCATCTATCTCATTCTTTTTTTCTTCTGCCCGACTGACTAATTTCTCAACCTTTCCTCTATGTTCTTCCTCCTTTTCTCTCAAATCAACAATTGTCTTCTTAATACTCAATGTTGCATTTTTTTTATCTTTTATTGATTGAATGATTTCGCTATCTTGCTCTGCAAGAAGATTCATAAGTTTTAACCTGGATATAAATTCTATAAAACTATTAGTTTTAAACAACACTTCTAAAACATTACCTTTTCCATTCTTATAAATAGAAGCTACTCGTCTGTTTAGTATCTCAACTTTTTCTTCAAGTTCATCCTCTATTTTTTTCAGCTCTTGTTTTTTCAGCACTAACTCTATAGTTGTTTTATCTATCTCACTTTTAACCTCAGCTAGCCTGTTATTTAAGTCCCCTAATTCAGTTGAAGCTACCTTAAGCTGTCCTTCTACCTCACTCACCTGCTGTATATATTGTTCTTCTTGCCTTTTTGCCTCTTTAATCTTTTCCTGAGTCTCTTTCCTCTCCTCCTTTATCTGTTCTAATTCATCTTCAAGAGATTGGCAGTAGAGAGATTTATGAGGGGTAAGTAAAACCAAACTGGATATCGTGACCGTTATTACTATGATTATTGCTATAATTTTTTTACTTCTACTTTCCATACTATTACTATGTTATTTTTTAATCCTGCATATTATATATATATTACTACAAATTATAAATTAATTTAAATTGACTTCATTTACATTTTTATAGGAAGTAGATTAGCCAGCCACTCCATTTCATCACACTTTTAAATACCTCTTTAGTGCAAAACCACTGCTCATAATACCTACCAGTCCACCCAGAACCAGTAAAGCTACATAAATAAAAATTGTTACATTCCCACTACCTAAAATAGCCAGATCCTTTATCCGCATAGTATCAACTATTGCCCTCTCTCCTATTATTAATAAAAAATTATTCAGGAAATATAAAACCACAACAGAAATAACACTTCCAGCAAACCCTTCTAAGAAACCCTCAAACAAAAAAGGGATTCTTACAAACCAATTAGTTGCCCCCACAAGTTTCATAACTTCGACCTCTTTTCTGCGTGCATATATAGAAAGCCTTATAGTATTAAATATAAGCACTATAGCAGCCAGAACCAATACAGCAATAATTAAAAAAGTTATAGTTCCAACAATAGCAGTTATTGAAAAAAGCCTTCTAACATAGCTTCTGCCATAGACAACCTCATCTATTCCTTCAATATAATTTCCATCCTTGTCCAAAAACCTGAGAGCTACCTGATCGACTTTTTCAGGATCATTCAACTTTAATTCAAAAGATGCAGGTAAGGGATTGCCCTGGATTTCTTTTAAAATATTACTTCCTTCATTTTGCTCTTTAAACCTTTCTAAAGCCTGGTCTTTGGATATATATCTTACCGTATCTACTTCATCCCAGCTCTTTATTTCATTCTCAATATATACCTTTAGCTCTTCTGATATATTATCTTTAAGATATACTGCAATCTCTACCTGACCTTTGATAGAATTCATTATGCCCTGCACATCATATATAACAATAGAAAAAATACCCACAATAAATAAAGTAATAGCAATAGTAGTTATAGCTGTAAAGTACATCAAAAAGTTTCTTTTCAAGCTGGAAAAAGTTTCACCAAAAAAATACCTGGGTCTAAACATTAAACTCCATATACTCCTCTCTTCTGGTCTCTTATCATTTCTCCCTCCTCAAGTTCTACCACCCTTCTTCTCATAGAGTTTACTACACTCTTATCATGGGTAGCCATTACTACCGTAGTTCCAATTAAATTAATCCTTGATAGAAGTTTCATTATTCCATCAGAAGTAACAGGATCTAAATTTCCAGTAGGTTCGTCTGCTAAAAAGACAGGGGGCCTATTAACAAATGCTCTGGCAATAGATACTCTTTGCTGCTCTCCTCCTGATAATTGATGAGGATAAGAATTCATTTTGCTATAAAGACCTACTAATTTTAGAACCTGTGGAACCTGAGATTTTATCACATATCCAGGTTTACCGATAACTTCCAGTGCAAATGCTACATTTCCAAACACTGTTTTATTAGGCAGAAGTTTAAAATCTTGAAATACACATCCTATATTGCGTCTAAGCTGAGGAATCCTACTTGCTTTAAGATTACATATATTTCTTCCAGCTACAAATATACTACCACTTGTAACAGGAATTTCTTTTATCAGCAGTTTTATAAAAGTAGATTTTCCAGATCCACTTGGGCCTACAAGAAACAAAAAACCACCTTTTTTTATAGATAAATTTATATTCTTCAAAGCAGCAGTATTGTCCTCATATATCTTGCTTACATTTTTAAATTCAATCATACTCATTTTAGTATCCTTCTTCCGAGATACTCTTTAATAAATATATCTATATTACCACTTAAAACTGCTTCTGCATCTCCGACCTCTACCCCTGTTCTATGATCTTTTACCAGCTGATAAGGCTGCAGTATATAACTTCTTATTTGATTACCCCACCCTATCTCTTTTTTTTCTCCTCTAACTTTATTTATTTCTTCTTCTTTCTCTCTCTGCTTCAGTTCATAAAGTTTAGATTTTAAAATTTGAAGAGCAGTCTTCCTGTTTAGAATTTGCGATCTTTCATTCTGACATTGCACAACTATATTTGTTGGCCTGTGGGTTATCCTGACTGCAGAATCAGTAACATTTACATGCTGACCACCTGCCCCACTTGATTTGAAAGTCTCAATTCTTAGATCATCTTTATTTATCTCTATACCCAATTCATTTTCTATTAGTGGTATAACATCAACTGAAGCAAAGGATGTATGCCTTCTTTTTGAAGCATCAAATGGTGAAATACGCACCAATCGGTGGATGCCTTTCTCTGCTTTAAGCAGTCCATAAGCATTCTTCCCTCTTACTGTAAAAGTAACATTTTTAATACCTGCCTCTTCACCCATCTGATAATCTACAACCTTGTATTTAAAATTCCTTCTGTCCATCCATCGGATGTACATTTTAAAAAGCATTTCTGTCCAATCAGCAGACTCCGTTCCTCCAGCTCCAGGATGAATAGTAACAACTGCCGGGTAATGGTCATACTTTCCGCCTAAAATAACTTTTTCCTCTAATGCATTTAGTAAATTTTCGACACAGTCTAAATTTTCTTCTAACTCTTCCTTTAGCTTAATATCTTCTTCGCTGGACAATATCTCCAGTGCTAATTTAGCATTTTCTATTTTTTCTTCTAAAGGTTTAAAACTGCTAAGTGTTTCCTTAAGGTTATTTATTTTTTGGGTTACTTTCTTAGCTTCAGTATGATTATCCCAAAAATTAGTGGACAGCGTTCTGCTTTGAAGTTTATCCAGTTCTACATTTTTACTTTCTATTTCAAAGACAGTTCCTTAAAAAACTCAACTTTTCCAGCAGCTTATCTAATCTCTGCTTATATTCTTCAATCATTTAAACCTCCCACAACATTTTTTGTATTTTTTCCCACTACCACACGGACATGGATCATTTCTTCCTATTTTTTTAACTCTAACAGGTTCAAGCTTTTTAGAATGAGAAGAAGGTTCTTGCGGTCCATTTGTAGTTATATTTTTATATGCTCTTTCTCTCATTTTCTCCTGTTCATCTTTAGTAACGACCCTTGCATTAAATATAAACTTTACAGTGTCTGTTTTTATTTCTTCTAACAATTCCTTAAATAGATTATATGTCTCATATTTATACTCAACTAAAGGGTCCCTCTGACCAATTGCCCTAAGTCCAATACCTTCCTTCAAATAATCCATATCCAGCAGATGTTCTCTCCATCTATTATCAATTACATTTAGCATTACTATTTTTTCCAATTTTCTCATTATGGGAGAAGTTAGCTCTTCTTCCCTCTCGTCATACAGTTTTGCAGCTCTACTAACTATCTCTTGTTTTAACTTTTTGTAATCCAATTTATCTGTACTAATTTTTTCAGAACCAACATAATCATTTATAATATCTTTAGAAAATACTGAGCTAATATAGCTCCCCGGTTCCTTCAAATTCCAGTTCTCGGGATAATCATTAGGATTTATATAAATATCAATAGTTCTTTCAACTACATCATGGACTATATTTAATGCCTCAGTTTTAAGGTCATTCCCCTCTAGTATTTTTCTTCTTTTAGCATAAATTACTTCTCTTTGCTTATTCATCACATCATCATATTCCAGAACATGTTTCCTTATTTCAAAATTCCTGCTTTCAACTTGTCTCTGAGCATTTTCAATAGACCTATTTATTATTGGATGCTGTATTGGCAAATCATCCGGGAAATTAAACCTCTCCATTACCCAGGAAATTCTATCTGATCCAAAAAGCCTCATTAGATCATCTTCCAAACTCAAATAAAATTGACTTGAACCCAGGTCTCCCTGACGGCCACTTCTACCTCTAAGCTGGTTGTCAATCCTTCTACTCTCATGCCTTTCAGTTCCCAATACATGAAGACCTCCCAATTCAACTACTCCTTCTCCAAGTACAATATCAGTTCCTCTGCCTGCCATATTGGTAGCTATAGTAACAGTTTTCTTATGTCCTGCTTTAGCTATAATTTCTGCTTCTTTTTCATGATATTTAGCGTTTAGTACCTGGTGTGGTATGCCCCTCCTTTTTAGCATCCTGCTTAGTCTCTCTGATTTCTCAATTGATATAGTACCAACCAGCACAGGCTGGCCTTTTTCATATCTAACACTTATATCTTCTACTACAGTACTAAACTTAGATTCTTCAGTTTTATAAATTAAATCTGGTAGATTTTCTCTAATCATGGGCTCATTAGTAGGGATAACTACCGTTTCAAGCTTATAAATATGTCTGAATTCCTCTGCTTCCGTGATAGCAGTTCCAGTCATCCCTGCTAACTTGTCATACATTCTAAAATAATTTTGAATTGTAATAGTTGCCAGAGTTTGATTTTCATCTTTTACTTTAACTCTTTCTTTAGCTTCAATAGCCTGGTGAAGACCTTCACTATATCTTCTTCCAGGCATAAGTCTACCTGTGAATTCGTCAACAATGATTACTTCTCCATCTTTTATCATATAATCAACATCTTTTTTAAATAGATGATAAGCTTTAAGAGATTGATTCAAACAGTGTATAAAAAGATAATTAGAAGGATCGTAGAGATTTTCTATTCCCATTATTCTTTCCACATGTTCTACTCCTTCCTCTGTTACTGCAACTGTTCTTGCCTTTTCATCTACTTCAAAATCTTCATCTATTTTAAGTCTGGGAACTATCCCGGAAAATTTCCTGTAAATCTCCGTGGTACCAGAAGCAGCACCTGATATAATAAGAGGTGTTCTTGCCTCATCAATTAATATACTGTCTACCTCATCTATGATAGCATAGCTATGACCATCCTGAACCATATTCTCTTTACTTACAACCATATTGTCTCTTAGATAATCAAACCCAAATTCGTTGTTAGTTCCATGCACAACATCACTCCTGTACTGTAACTTTCTTTCTGTAGGGGATGCGTCATGCTGAAGCAGTCCAACCTTCAGGCCCAAAAATTTATATATTTCTCCCATCCAGAGACTATCTCTTTTAGCAAGATAATCATTTACAGTGACTATATGTGTACTTTTCCCTGTAAAAGAATTTAAATAAACCGGTAGAGTAGCAACGAGTGTTTTACCTTCACCTGTCTTCATCTCCGCAATCTTTCCTTCAAATAGAACTACTCCTCCTATTATTTGCACATCAAAATGGCGCATATTAAGAGTTCTTCTTGCAACTTCTCTTACTACCGCAAAAGCCTCTGCCATTAAACTCTCAAGACTTTCACCATTATTATACCTATTTTTAAATTCTGAAGTCTTTGAGGCTAAAGCTTCATCTGAGAGTGATTTCATTTCACTTTCCAGACTATTTACTCCTATTACTATATCATCATATTTTTTTAAGCTTCTTCCCTCACCAAACTTTAAAATATTTCCTAGCTTACTAAACATTAATTATCACCTTCTATATACCTAAGAACTATAGAACCTGCTACCAATCTTTATATTAATATCATCAATGCATTTAAAATATCAGTACTTTTAATATTTTAATACATTAAACTACTTTTTAAAAAATATTCCTTTTATTGTAATTATATAGTAGGATCTATTAAACCATAATTGTTATCCTTTCTGCGGTAAACAACAGCAGTTTTGTCATTCTTAGAATTAACAAAGACAAAAAAATCATGACCTAAGAGTTCCATTTGCATAACTGCTTCCTCAGCTGACATTGGTATTATCGTAAAATTCTTTATCTTAACTATTTTTTTTAGTATCTCTTCTTCTTCGCCTGCATTAGCCCCTAATTTAGTATCAGCAGCTCTTCTTCCCCTCTGTCTCAATTTATCTCTATATTTTTTAACCTGGCGCTCTAATTTACCACTAATCTTATCTATAGCTTCAAATACATCAGCACCAGATTCAGTTGTACGAATTACAGCTCCAGGGGTAAAAATTGTAACCTCAATTAAGTTATTTAAATTAATGCTTGGATTTTTTTCAAAAGTTATTTCTACCTCAATTTTTATTCCTCTATCCAAAAATCTACTCACTTTTTTTCTAATTTTTTTATCAGCATAACTCTTTATAGAATCGTCCAGTTTTATATTTCTGCTTTTAATTACATATTCCATTACTTCTATCTCCTCTCCTTTAAAAAATAATTTACACTAAAACTACACTTTTAGCCTGGCTGCCCCGCTCATCTTCTTCAAGCTCAAACTCTACTGTCTGACCTTTTTCCAAAGTTTTAAATCCATCTGTTAGAACAGATGAATAACTTACAAAAACATCCTTGCTGCCCTCAAGCGTAATAAATCCAAATCCTTTCTCCGGGCTAAACCATTTTACGACCCCTCTTAATTTACTCATAGAAATTACATTCCTTTTGCTATAGTTAATAAATATATTTTATCTACATTAGAATTTTTAAGCACTAAACTAATCTCATCCAGTGTACTACCGGTAGTCCATATATCATCAATTAGTAATATATTTTTGCCTGATACAAGTAGATTACTTCTAACTTTAAATGCTCCTTTTAAATTATTTTTCCTCTGGTACAAATTTAGTGTTTGTTGCCTGGGGGTCTTCTTTATTTTAATTATATTACTAATAAATGGAATACTTACTGCTGTCGAGAATTCACTGCACAGAATATGCATATGATCCCCCGGAACTGTTTCAATATAATCTATTTTCTCACTTCTGTAATATTTATTATACACTTGCTTTAAAAATTCAACTAAAATTTTTTTTAGATTGTATAGCTTTTGGTATTTATACTTATGTATTATCTTTCTAACTACTCCCTTATATAAAGCAAAGCTCCTGAGTCTATAAAAATTAAAATTTTCCTTCCTGCACAAACTGCAAATCTTACTGTCAGTACTACTCTTATCAGCAGCACTCGTGCCTCTCTCATAACCTGAAATAGACCTGCCACAATATTTACATATATTACCATCAATCTTTACAATTTTTAATTTACATTCTGTACAAAGCAGCTCTGAATTAATATTTCCACAAACTGAACATACAGGTGGAATAATTATATCCTTAAAAAATTCAATTAAATTAGTACTCTTTAACAATTCACATTAAAATAATAAGTATAAAATAATATTTTTATTTATATTTTTTCCTTTTTTTGCTTACCTATATCTATATCTTTATCTTTAACATTTAGTTTATCATTATTTACTGTCTCATCTGACATAATTTTTACACTCGGATGAATTACTATCCCATCTTCTATAATGCTTCTGGAACCAATAACGGCTTTCTCCAAAATAGAAGCTTTATTTTTTATCTTTGCATCATAACCAATAATAGCTCCGATCAAAGAAGTATCTTTCCCTATATAACCACTGCCCCATTTAATACCTCTATACATAACTGCTCTTTCATCCACAATAGTATTATCGCCTAAAATTATAGGTCCAAATAATTTTGCTCCTTTTTTAATAGTACAGTTATTACCTATGCAAACAGGTGGAATAATTATAACATCTTCCTGAATCTTACAATTTTTACCTATCCACACACCTTCTTTTATCATTTTCCCCGGGATTTTTACTTTTACCTTTCTTTCTAAAGCATCAAAATTACCCCGCTGATACTCGGATAGACTTCCTACATCATTCCAATACTGATTGTGTACATATCCATAATATGAAATTTTTTTCTTTAGAAGATCTGGAAATAAGTTCTTACCAAAATCATAAAACTTACCTTCAGGTACATACTTAAGTATTTTCGGCTCAAATACATATATACCGCTGTTTGCAAGGCTGCTTTCTGCTTCTCCGCCTAAAGGTTTCTCCTGAAACCCATATATTTTATTATCCTTATCCAGCAATACTACTCCATACTGTGATGTATCCTCAACTCGTGTTAAAACTATAGTACTTATGCAACTTTTTTCTTTATGAAATTCTATAAGACTTTCCAGATCTATATCAGTTAAAGCATCTCCACTTATGACTAAAAATGTTCTTTCTTCAAAAAAATCTTCTACATTTTTTACTCCTCCCGCAGTACCCAATAGCTTATCTTCATAAGAATATGCAATACTAACTCCCCATTTGGACCCATCTCCAAAATAATTCTTTATATCCTCCGGATACCAATGAAGGTTGCAAACTATTTCTGTAAAACCATATTTTGCCAGAAGTTCTATTATATGTTCCATAACTGGCTTATTAACTATTGGAGCCATTGGCTTTGATATCAAATCAGTAAGAGGACGAAGCCTGGTTCCCAGGCCTGCTGCAAGCACCATAACCTTATTTTTACTCATCTTTTTTAAACTCCAACTTCTTTATTATTATTAGCTCTGCTAACTATTTTACCAATATTTTTTCTAAAAGGAGAATAAATTACTCCCTCTTCTGTTATAATGGCTGTAATATTGCTTCCAGGTGTGACATCAAATGCTGGATTTTTTACATGCATATACTCAGGTACAATTTCAGTTCCCATAATCTCTCTTACTTCACCTTCACCTCTTTGTTCTATCGGTATACCTCTGCCACTTTTCATACTGAAATCAATAGTAGATACAGGGGCTGCAATATAAAAAGGTATATGATAGTATTTAGCCATTATAGACAAACCCAGTGTTCCAATTTTATTTGCAGTATCCCCATTTAAAGTTATTCTGTCCGCTCCTACAATGACTGCATCTACTTCTCCACTGGACATAAAATATCCTGCCATATTATCTGTTATTATATAAAAAGGAATTTTTTCCTTATAAAGTTCCCAGGAAGTAAGCCTTGCTCCCTGAAGATAAGGCCTTGTCTCATCAACAATTACTTTTTCTATTTTTCCATCTCCGGCCAGGCTCCTGATTACTCCAAGAGCAGTTCCATATCCTGAAGTGGCAAGAGCACCAGCATTACAATGGGTAAGAACTTTAATCTTTTTTTTACTGTTATCAAATATTTTCTTTCCATTTTCACCAATTTTAAGGTTAGTATCTAAATCCTGCTGCTCTATGCTTTCTGCTTCCTCTATCAGTTTTGCTTTAATCTCGGCCAGCGGTAAGTTTTTACTAACGTCCAGAACTTTTTCCATCTTATTTATAGCCCAGAACAGGTTTACTGCTGTAGGTCTGGTTTTAGAAAGCATTTTTATACTATCCCTTATATAAGATATAAATTCATTCTTACTGCTTCCTTTAAACTCCATTGAGGCAAGTGCTACTCCATAACCAGCTACTACTCCAATAGCAGGTGCTCCTCTGACTGTCATATTCCTGATAGCATCAGCTACCTTCCTATAAGTATTACAAATAACATATTCTTCCCTGAAGGGAAGCTTTCTCTGATCAATTAATTTAAGAACTGACTTGTCCCAGATAAGAGTACAAACCTTATCTTCTCCAGGACACCAGTTTATGTTCCCATCTCCCATGAAGTAAGATATTCCTCCTGCTCGGGTGTTAATTTATCTATAAAGATTCCCATACTTTTTAGCTTCAGTTTAGCTATACTTTTGTCTATCTTTTCTGGAACAGAATACACTTTGCATAGAAGATCTCTACTATTTTTATAAATATACTCAACACTTAAAGCCTGGTTAGCAAAGCTCATATCCATAACACTTGCAGGATGACCCTCAGCTGCACTTAAATTCACAAGCCTTCCTTCTGCCAGTACATATATTCGTCTTCCATCTTTCATCATATATTCTTCAACAAACGGTCTTACTCTCTTTTTAGAAGTACTATTTTCCCTTAAATAGTTTAAATCAACTTCAGCATCAAAATGTCCTGCGTTAGCTACAATAGCCTTATCCTTACAATTTTTTAAAATTTCTTTTCCTATAACATTTTTATCTCCGGTAGCAGATACAAAAATATCCCCCACTTTTGCAGCTTCTTTCGAATTTAAGACTTCATATCCATCCATTTTAGCTTCAAGCGCTCTTAGGGAATCTACTTCCAGTATTATTACATTAGCACCCATCCCCCGTGCCCTCATAGCTATTCCTCTTCCGCACCATCCATATCCAGCTACCACAAACTTTTTACCAGCCAGCAATATATTTGTAGCCCGAAGTATTCCATCAATGGTGCTCTGCCCTGTTCCATACCTGTTATCAAAAAAATGCTTGGTTTTAGCATCATTTACAGCAATAATTGGGTAACGGAGAACTCCCTTTTTTTCCATACTCTTCAGTCTTATAACTCCAGTAGTAGTCTCTTCGGTTCCTCCCAATATTTTCTCTACTAATTCTTTTCTGCTGCTATGAATAGTAGAAATTAAATCTGCTCCATCATCCATAGAAATTTGCGGATGACTATCCAGTACACTATTTATATGATTATAATAAGTTTTATTATCCTCACCCTTTATAGCAAATACTGGAACATCGTAGTTTTTAACCAGAGAGGCAGCAACATCATCCTGGGTACTTAAAGGATTGGATGCACATAAAGAAACGTCGGCACCTGCAAGCTTTAAAGTAATCATAAGATTAGCAGTCTCTGAAGTAACATGCAGGCATGCCCCAATTGTTAAGCCTTTAAGAGACTTATTTTTACCAAAATTCTCTCTTATACTCCTTAGAACTGGCATTTCACCTTCTGCCCATTCTATCTTATTTTTTCCTTCAGAAGCCAACCCTATGTCTTTAACATCAAATTTCATAACTATTTTCCTTTCCTATTTTAGCTTTACTATTCTTTAATCTAATTTTGCAAGTTCTGCCTTTAAAGCCTTGATCTTCTCTACTGGAGTAGGATTGACCTTATTTAGTATGGCAAGATATACACTAATTATATCCCCAAGATACATAGTGCTAAGAGCTTTAGATAGCTTTGATTTTCCCTCTACAGGAATTTCTAAAACCTGAAAAAGATTATCTTTTATAAGCTTCATTGTTGTTTCTATTCTAGTTTTTATTCTAACATTTCCTTCTTTTTCCTTAAAAACTATAAGTGAAAACCTGTAAGTAATATCCTTAAGTCTTTCCCACCCTACAGTCTCATTATGGTTTAATTCTGGAAACTCCGCCCAAAAACATGGTGTTTTAGAATTTTCATTTACTTCGCACTTCCACCTGTATGCTACTGAGGACAGGATTCCATCAGTCCCATAAATTATTGGCAGGCTGTCTGCAATTTTTAAGGCAATACTTTTAGCATAATTTTTATCACTTTTTACCTCTCTTGCGTACATAGAACATTTCTGTCGAATTAGATTTAATGACTCCTCAACATCACTATCAGCTACATTTATAAACTTTAAATGGCTCAGAACTAAAAAAGTAGGGAAAAATAAATAGCCTATAGCACCTCTTGGTTGCAGTTCTGAAGGGATTTTTATAAGACATTTATTATAATTATTTGCTATCTCCTCAAGCTTCCCGCCTGAAGTAACACATATTAATTCACTTCCTCTTTTTAATACTTGACTTGCAGTAGAAATAGTTTCCTCAGTATTTCCAGAATAACTTACTGCCACTACCAGCCAATCACTATCAATACAACCCGGGATATTGTACCCTTTCACTACCTCAACAGGTATTCCAATATCATCTTTTACTAAATCTCTTATTAAATTACCTGCAAATCCTGAACCTCCCATTCCTAAAAATGCAATTCCGCTGTATGTTCTTGCCTTTATCTTTCTTAAGTCAACATTTTTAGCAATTTTTTTTGCCTCTATCAGCTGCCCGTAGAAATCTTCCTCAATCTCCAGCATTCCATCTTTATCTATCTTTTTTATCTCTTTTAAATCATCAAGTATATTCATTAAAATTATATCTCCTTATCGTTCTTATTTCTTTATATCATAAGTCCAAATTACTTTTTTAACCATTTTGCCATCTTCTTTTCAACTTCTTTCTGCATATAAACACGTCTTTCTTCTGTATCTTTTAAACCATGTTCAACTATAATACATTTTATCAAATTATTACTACTACATTGTTACATTATGTTTTTAATTAATTTTTTGCCCAAATTATGCAGCCTGCCCAATTTCCCATTACTGTCACTTTCTGCATAAATTCTAACTACAGCCTCCGTCCCGGATGGTCTTATCATTAGCCAGCTACCGTCTGCCATTATATATTTATAGCCATCAATAGTTATTACTTCTTTGACACCCTCTCTTTTCAAAATCTCCGGTATTTTTTTTGTCAACTCTGCTTTTAATTTCTCTTTTTGGCCTATATTTACTTCGTAATCACGTCTTTCGTAAACAAAATATCCAAAATCCTCATAAATTTTCTCTAAAATCTTATTTATTGTTTTACTTTCCTTACATACAATCTCAATCAGCTTTAGTCCCATTAGCATGCCATCTCTCTCAGGAATATTCCCCTCTACCCATAATCCTCCACTCTCTTCTCCTCCCATTACAACCCCACCTGCCAATATCTCCTCGCTTATATATTTAAATCCAATTGGAGTTGTTATAAGCTCTAACCCGTATCGGCTGCATATTCTATCTATAATAGAAGAAGTGGAAACAGTTTTTACAACTTTTCCTCTAATTTTCTTATTTCTTACAAGATGGCTAAGCACTACTGCAAAAATATGATGTGAACTTATGAAATTACCATCTTCCCCCAGTGCTGCCACTCTATCCCCATCTCCATCCAGGCAAATACCAAGCCTACACTCTTTCTTCTTTAATACACTCACAGCATCATTTAGATTATCTCCAATAGGTTCAGGGTTTATACCACCAAATGCAGGATTTAAATCTGCATGTATTTCTACAATCCTTTTTGGACTGATATCTTCTAAAATGTTTTTGTAAAGATTTTGAGCAGCACCATACATGGGGTCTATCAGCAGTTTAAAATTAAAATTTTTTATAGCATCCAGATCTACCAGGCTTAGAACATGTTTTTTATAATCTATAGTAAAATCTACTTCTTCTACATTTTCGCCATAACCAGAATTTTTATCGGAGTAATACTTACCTGAGATGCTATCTTTTATACATTGATTAACTCTCTTCTCAATCTCAGATGTAATATCCAGTGTCGCTGAACTTCCATAAGGACCCTTTACCTTATAGCCATTATAATAGTAAGGATTATGACTTGCTGTTATCATAATTCCAAGGTCCGCTCTCCTTTTTACAACAGCCGTAGAAAGAGTCGGGGTAGGAATAAAACTGGTGGAAATATATGTCCTTACATTATTTGCTCCAAGAACATCTGCTGCAGTTTTTGCGAACCTATCTGACAGAAACCTTGTATCATAGCCTACCACAACTACAGGACATTTTTTTTCATTTAGAGTTTTGTCCTTCAGGTACTGGCATATTCCTTGAGTAATAATTTTTACTTTTTCTACTGTAAAATCATCTGCAATTATACCTCTACAGCCATCTGTTCCAAATTTTATAACTTTTTCATTTATTTCTGATTTCTCTTTTCCCATATGCCTGTTATCCTATATCACCTTTTTTAACTGATTATAATCATATTCCACCATTATTTTAATTAGCTGCTCAAAATTAACTTTAGGCTGCCATTTTAATCTTTCTTTAGCCTTCGAAGAGTCTCCTACCAGAAGATCTACTTCAGCAGGCCTAATAAGTTTTTTGTCAATTTTTACATACTTTTCCCAATCAAGATCCAGGCAGGAAAAAGCAGCTTCAACCCACTGTTTAACAGAATGAGGCTTTCCAGTACTGATAACATAATCTTCGGGACCTTCTTGCTGCAACATCATCCACATAGCTTCTACATAGTCCTTAGCATATCCCCAATCTCTTTTTGCATCTAAATTCCCCATGTAAAGACACCTGGCTAACCCTAATTTTATCTTTGCTGCACCATTTGTTACTTTTTTTGTAACAAATTCCATTCCTCTCCTTGGAGATTCGTGATTGAAAAGTATACCACTGCATGCAAATATATCATAACTTTCCCTGTAGTTTACAGTCATATAATGACCATAAGCTTTAGCCACTCCATAAGGACTTCTGGGATAAAATGGTGTATCCTCATTTTGTGGAACTTTTCTTACTTTTCCAAACATTTCTGAACTCGAAGCCTGATAAAACTTAATGTCTTTATTTAAATGCCTAACTGCCTCAAGCACTCTTGTAACTCCAAGCCCCGTAAACTCTCCTGTTAGCACTGGCTGCTTCCATGAGGTTGGCACAAAAGACATAGCACCTAAATTATAAAGCTCGTCTGGATCTGCTTCTTTTACCGCACTTATAATAGAAAGTTGATCCAGAAGGTCAGCCTGGACAAAATTAATCCTGTCTCTTATATGCTCTATTCTATCTAATTTTTCGACAGAAGATCTCCTGACCATTCCGTAAACTTCATATCCTTTGCTTAGCAGGAGATCAGCTAAATATGAACCATCCTGTCCTGTTATTCCAGTTATCAATACTTTCAAAATTTACTCACCACCCTCACCCTTAAGCTATATTAAGTTATATTTAATCATCTTTTTACCTTAAGACTTCAAAAAGTAATCTGCCCTGCAGTAATTTTCGAATTAATATTAATTTTAATCCCATTTTTTAAAACATTATCTCTCCCCACTATACTGCCATCTCCAATTACCGAGACATCTTCTATTTTCACATTTTCACCAATTTTTACGTTTCTTGAGATAATTGAATCCTTTATACAACAATTATTTCCTATTTTACAATTATCAAAAATTACACATCCAGAAATCTTACAACCAGAAGAAATATAGCAGTTTTTTCCTATTACCGTAAGCGGCAGCACTTTAGTACCTTTCTCTATTATAGTTGCTTCTCCTACCACTACTGGCCCAGAGGTAAAATTTTCTCTACTATATTTTGCTTCTTTACCAATATAAACATTTTGAAAAACTTCCCTGTAAGGAAATTCAAAATTTATTTTCTTGTCCAATATATCATGATGAGCTGCTAAATATTTCTCGGGTGTTCCCACATCCAGCCAGTAAGAATCAGACTCAAAACCATATATTTTGTATCCTTTACTCAAGGCTTTTGGGAAAAGTCCTCTTTCAAAAGAATAATTCTCTCCACTCGGTACTAACTTCATTACATCAGGCTCAATTATGTAAATTCCTGCATTTATTAAATTGGTTGTGATTTCCTCCCAGTTAGGTTTTTCTAAAAACTCTTTTACTCTGCTCTCATTATCAACAGGCACCAGACCATACGATGTAGGATCTTCAACTGGTACTAAAGAAATAGTTATATCTGCTTTTTTTTGCCTGTGAAAAGAAATCATATCTTTCAAATTAAGAGAAGTTAAAACATCACCATTAAATACCATAAAACTACCATTGTCTAAATATTTTTCTACATTTTTTACTGCCCCACAGGTACCCAGTGGAGCACTTTCAGTTACATAGGTAAGCTTTACCCCAATACCGCTTCCATCACCAAAACATTTTAAAAATACCTCTGGGAGATAACAGGTAGAAAGTATAATATCCTTCAGTCCATAAAACTTAAGCCATGAAACAAAGCTATATATAAAAGGCCTGTTAACAAGAGGCAGCATCGGTTTGGGATTTTGATAGGTAAGGGGACGAAGCCTTGTCCCTTTACCACCAGCAAGTATTACTGCTTTCAAAATAAACCCTTCCTTCACTTTTAATCTATATTCTCTGTATTCTCTGTGTCAATGTTTTTTATATGAAGTTACCTTTCATCGGCTATCATTATTCTTGCGCTTTTTATTTATATTTTTTGTTATAATATCCTTCCTCCAGTAATTAAGCGTATCCTCAAGGGAATATCTAATGGTATATTTTGGTTTCCATCCTGTATGATTTTTAATCTTGCTGTTATCACCATATACGATACCTGTATCAATTGGCCTGAATCTGCCTTTATTTACTTCAATCCTGATTTTAGGTACAGCGCTAAGTGACATTAAAATATCCAGCAGATCCGAAACTTTATACTTAATACCAGAACATACATTATAAACCTGCCCGGCTTTGCCTCTATTAATTATACAACTATAAGCTTCTACCACATCTCTCACGTCTAAAAAATCACGGGTAACCTCTATATTTCCAACTTTTACAACAGGTTCTCTTAAGCCACCTTCAATTTCTGCAATTTGCTTTGCGAAATCTGAAGCAACAAATCTCTCTGATTGTCCAGGACCAATATGATTAAAAGACCTGCTAATAAACACGGCAATGTTGTATGCTTTATAATAAGTAGTAGAAAAAAAATCCAGAGCAGATTTACTTATGGCATATGGGTTTGATGGATAAATTTTAAAATCTTCATTAATTGCTTTTCTTTCCTCATCCATCTTACCATATTCCTCAGCAGTACACACTACTAATATCTTGCATGCAGGACAATAATTTTTTATGCTTTCTAAGATATTTATTCCACCAAAAACATTTATCCTGAAAGTCTCTATTGGGTTTTCCCAGGAGAAATTAACCGAACTTTGAGCTGCAAGATGATAAATTTGCTGAGGCTTAAATTTCTTAATGATATCTTCGACACTTTTTTTATCTTTTATATCAACTTCTAAAACTTTTATTTTGCTTTGAAGCTCACCTGCTATAAAGTTATTAATACTAAAGTTATCTAATTTTAAATCAATTCCTAAAATTTCATTATCTTTATCTTTTACCAAATACCTGACAAGATGCTTTCCTACAAATCCTGCAATACCAGTTATTAAAATCTTCAAAAGTTATTCCTCCCAGAATAATTAATCTATTAACGATTTTGCAATTGTTTTTACTATTGTAATATATGAAATACAAAATGAGAACTATATGAAATAAAATTCTAAAAAAGAGATTGCTAAGTTTTATACTTCTTAAAGAAATATAGTATTAATTGCTTTAAAATAACTTAATATTTAAAAAATCATATGCTCAAAACAATAATAGAAAATACAGAACAATTTGTATGCATCAGCTAATTATTTAAAAAGACTTTTAATAAAAGTAACAAAAATTCTAAATCCTAATACCAAAACCAAAAGTGGAATTAGTAAAACCTTCCAGCTTTTTTTATAATTTTTCCAGAAAAAGTAAAATACACTTTTCTGCATTCTGATACTTGCTCTAACTTCTCCTCCGCTGCTACTTCCACCTATGTGATGAAGAACACCAGCGTAAGGGAAATAAAATACCTTCCAACTTTTCTGCCACATCCTATAGCATATGTCGGTGTCCTCCACATACATAAAATAATTCTCATCAAGAAGCCCTGTATTCCGGAGAGCATCCCTTCTTATAATCATACATGAGCCTGATACCCAATCAACTTTAAAAGGCTTATCTCTATTTATATCTGCAAGTTTATATTTCCTTGAAAAAGGATTGTTTGGAACAATACCTGTAAGGATAGTATGAAAACCAGCACTAATAATAGAAGGAAATCTTCTGCATGAAAGCTGAATTGACCCATCACTATTTATAATTTTTGGTCCTGCTATTCCAATTTCTGGATTTTTCTCCATAAAATTCAGCAACCTGTCCAGAGAATCTTTATACACCCTGCAATCGCTATTTATTAAAAGAATATATTTAGAATTTGAGCTTTTTATTGCCTTATTGTTTGCTGCAGCAAAACCTATATTTTTACTATTGGAAATTAACCTGACCTGCGTAAAATCTCTTTTTACAAATTCCCCCGACCCATCACTGGAAGCATTATCTACTACTATGATCTCATATTCTACATCAGGCAGGTTCGCTACTATAGAACCCAGGCATTCCTTTAAAAAATTTAAACTATTATAACTGACAATACTTATAACTAAATCCTTAATTTTTGTCCCATTCACCTTCTCTTACTTGCCTTGCTGCCGGTAAGTTAATATCATCTCATGTAGAGCATCTCCAAGCATTTCCCTGCATTCTTCCAAAGTTTTACCTTCAGTTACTACCTCTGGCCATTCTACCAACTGTCCCACATATCCAGAACTTATCTTTACATATTTAGCAGTATAATTACTCAACATGATAACTTTCTCCTTCATACATTATAAAATATTTTCACTATTCTAAGCTATTATAACATATTGTTATACTTCAGTATCACATTCTCCCTCTCAAAATACTCAAGAAAATTTTAGAAGAAGTATTAACTAAGAGATAGGAGAAATTAGGCTTAGAGGCTTATTATGTTCTTAATACTCCTTCTTTCAATTTTTTTAATAAATTTAAAATTTTATCGAAATCATCGTGAGGATTCATCATATGAGTGACTAAATTAAAATTTGATTTTTCATTAATGCTCCAATTACTAGATTAAGAATATTTTTTTCATTATTATTTAACATTATTCATCCTTGTGTTCATAAAATTTATATGTTCACCATTGATGAACATAACATATTTTTGTACATAAACTAAGTATTTTTTAAATAAAATGTATTTTGGTGTATTAAGAATCCCAGACCTTTATTATTTTTATACCTTATATGGTATAATTATCAGTTATAATATTTTATATTATACCTTAAAGGGTATATATATTTTTTAAATCTTTACAATTTATACCTTATAGGGTACACTGTTTTTATGAAAGAAAAAAATATAATTAGCAAATTTATTAAAAAGTCAAGAGCTGAAGCAAAATTAACCCAAAAAGAACTTGCCCTAAAAGCTGGAGTAGGACTCAGGTTTATAAGAGATGTTGAGCAGGGGAAGATTTCTTTAAGAACAGATACCCTAAATAAGGTTCTCAGACTATTTGGCAAAGTTTTAGGACCTGTTGATCTGCCAGGAGAATAATCATATACAAAGAGGTCAGTAAATGCAGAAAAAAATAAATGCTGGTATAGTTTATTATAAAAATAAAAAAGCAGGCCTTCTTATTAAAACAAAGGAAGGATATGAATTTAGCTATGATTCTTCCTATCTTAGAGATGATATGGCTAAACCTATTAGTTTGAGTATGCCCCTGACAAAGGAAAGGTACAAATCCCGGACACTTTTTCCATTTTTTGATGGGATTCTTCCTGAAGGCTGGCTTCTCGGTCAAATAAGTTCAGTACTAAAAATAGATAGTAATGATAAGTTTAATTTACTTATGCATGTAGGAAGAGATACCGTTGGAGCAGTAAGTATTGTGCCATTAACTGGTTATCCTAACAAGAAGGAACAAATCAAATAGAAGATAAAGATATGTAGTATCTTAAGAGGGATTTTCATGGAAAAATGCATGTGTTGTCGAAAAGCCGTAAGCTATTCAAAGAAAAAGTATCACAAGGAATGTATAAAAAGATTAGAGGAAATTATACTCAAACGTTATGACAGAATCATCGTTTGAATTCCCCTTATCCTTCCCTGATATGCATATATATATGATATATGCAGTGGAAATTATTTCCAAAAGTATTCTCTATGTCAAAGCAAAAAATTTTCAAAGGTTGGTTTTATTGGCAATATATAATAATAGGGTAATAGTATTACCAATTATTAATAATCTTCTTGAAATTTATATTTAAATTTTGATATATTACAATTATAATATGCGAATATCTGAGTTGTCAGCACAAAAAAAAGAAGGAAAATCAAAAGTTGTCAGGGAATTATTGCAGGAAGGCTGGATATTTTACTGGCTTAAACTATATCGTGCAGGAAAAGTTTCTATAGGAAAAATGGCAGAAGAGCTTGGTCTTTCTGTAAGTGAAGTATTAGATTTACTTTCAGAGTTCGGCATAGAATCTACAATTCGTTATGATGATTATCTTCTTGGCCTTAAAAATCTTTGAAAATAATTAATTACCTGTCTTAAGAAATTTTCTAAAAGTATCTATATCAGCCAGTCTTCTATAAATGTTCAGTGTTTTTATATTATGAAGTCTTTAATACCGTATTTATACTATCTACAAAATTTTCTACTTCCCTTAATCCATTCTTAAAACTGTCAGCATCCAGCAATAAGGATAAGATTTTACTGCCTATTATAATTCCGTCACAATAATCCTTAATCTCACCTATCTGTTTTTTGTTAGAAAGACCAAATCCTAATGCCAGGGGAATATCTGTTATTTTCCTTAGTTTTACCAGAAAGTCTGTTACTTCACTACCTATCCTGTCCCTTACCCCGGTAACGCCTTTTACTGATACGCAATAAACAAAACCTTTACTTATATTGGTGATTTTTATTAGCCTCTGCTTGCTTGATGTAAGAGAAGCAAGCATTATATTGTCAATGTTATTTTTTTCAAAAAGGGGCCTGTAACTGTAAAATTCCTCAAGAGGCAAATCAGGGATTATAAGCCCATTAACACCAACCTCTGAAGCTTTTTTTAAAAATCTCTCAGTACCATATTTGTAAACAGTATTAAAATAAGTCAAAATGACTACAGGAATATCACTTTTACTCCTGATTGTTGAAATAGAGTCCATAACTATATCTGTATTTATTCCATTTTCAAGTGCAATTTTAGAAGTAGCCTGAATTATAGGACCATCAGCAAGAGGATCTGAGAATGGAATTCCAATTTCTATAATATCAGCCCTATTTTTTTCTAAAATATCAATTAATTTAAAATAGTCATCCAGATCTGGATACCCACAGGTAACAAAGGGAATAAAAGCTTTTTTATTTTCATCTCTTAACTTCTCAAATACTTTATTTATTCTACTTTTATTTAATTCTTTAGCTTTTTTTATTACTTTCATCTCTCCTTCTATTAATTTTCTTTTTATCTAAAAATTTCCAACTCCATTTACTGCTCCCTTTTATTTATTTCCTAATAATTTATAAGCTGTATTTATATCCTTATCTCCTCTCCCTGATAAATTAACAATTATAATTTTATTTTTACCCAACATAGGAGCAATCTTCATCGCATAAGCAATAGCATGAGAACTTTCAAAAGCAGGTATTATCCCTTCATATTCTGATAATACTTTAAATGCCTCCAAAGCCTCTATGTCCAGTATATACTCATATTTTACTATTCCTTTTTCCTTAAGATAGGCATGCTCTGGTCCCACACCTGGATAATCAAGTCCAGCAGATACAGAATAAGCTTCCTTTATCTGACCATACTCATCCTGTAGTATATAGCTAAATGAACCATGAAGTATCCCCTTATCTCCACAGCAAAGTGAGGCTCCATGTTTTTGATTTTCTATACCTTTCCCTCCTGCTTCTACACCAATAAGATTAACAGAATCAGTATTTTTTAAAAAAGGATAAAATATCCCTATAGAATTACTTCCTCCTCCAACGCATGCTACAATATAGTCAGGAAGACTTCCTTCTGCATCCATTATTTGTTTTTTAGTTTCCTTTCCAATTACTACTTGAAAATCCCTGATCATAGTAGGATAAGGATGAGGGCCAACAACTGAGCCCAATACATAATAAGTATCATCAACATTAGATACCCAGTAGCGGATAGCCTCATTTACTGCATCCTTTAAGGTTTTACTTCCAGAAGTTACCTCCACCACTTGTGTACCTAAAAGCTTCATTCTAAATACGTTAGAAGACTGCCTCTCCATATCTTCACTTCCCATAAAAACCTTACAATTTAAATTAAACAGTGCCGCTGCAGCTGCAGTTGCAACTCCATGCTGGCCTGCTCCAGTTTCAGCAATTATATTCTTTTTGCCCATCTTTTTAGCAAGAAGCACCTGACCTATAGTGTTATTTATTTTATGAGCACCCAGATGACATAGGTCTTCTCTTTTTAGATAAATTTTAGCTCCTCCTAATTTACTGGAAAGCCTGCTGGCAAAATAAAGTGGTGTAGGTCTACCTACATAATTTTTTAGATAAAATGAGAGCTCTTCATTAAATTTTTTATCTTTTTTAAATTTAAAATAGTTTTTTTCAAGCTCATCTAAAGCACCTGTTAGTATCTCAGGAACATACCTTCCTCCATATACTCCAAAGTATCCTCTGCGACTCCTATCACAAGACAGTTTCTTTTCATCATTATTTATATCTTTTTTTATATCTTTTTTGACTTTTTTGCTTCTCTCCAACATTCCTCCCTGTTTTTCTTTGTATCATTTTCATCTTCAATACCTGATTTTTTTTACAACTCTTATAAACCTTTCCACTTTTTCTAAATCCTTTTTGCCAGGATAAACTTCCAACCTGGATGATGCATCTACACCAAATGGCCTTACCTTATCTATTGCCTGTCCTACATTTCTAGCATCCAAACCTCCTGATAAGATAATAGGAAATTTCTGGCTAAGGTTTTTTAAAATATCCCAATTAAATGACTCCCCGGTTCCTCCATAAACACCTTTTTTGAAAGTGTCAAATAAGAAAAAGTCAACTAATTTTCTTAGAGATTCCATACTCTCGGATATATATTTTCCTATGTGCAAAGTATCATTTTTCATATTTATATTTGGACTATTTTTTACACCAGTGCTTTCTTTTGTGACTATATTATCTTTTATCCTTATAGATTTTATAATTTTAATACCTTTACTGGATACCTTTAAATTATTAATAACATTGATAGAATTATTATTCTCAGTGGCTGAAAGTTCTTTTTTATCAGTACTACTTCCAATACATACTCTTCCAATACCTGCTCCTATCTTTTTTAAATAATTTTTATCTTCATCTCCTGAAAACTGTATATAATCCAGGTTGATCTCCCCTGCGATTTCTAAAACTTTCTTTACCTCTTCATTAACAAATACTCCCACTATAGAAATGATGCTGCCATCTTTACATTTACCCTTTTTGCCTTTATTTTTTAAAGACTTTATTATTTCTTCTACCCTGTCTAAACTAACTCTCCTGGGGCTATCTGTAGATAAGATAAACCCCAGCGCATCTACTCCCAAATCAGATATTTTTTTAGCATCTTCCTCATTTGTAATTCCACATATTTTTACCCAAACCATAAGCTAACTCCATTAACTCACTCATGTATCTATAATTTTTGTACTCTTATAATCCTTATAATTCCTATGCTAAACTACTTTTATATCCCCGGTAAATTTCATTCATTATATTACTTATTATACATTTGTTTCTTCTACCAATAGCTAGCAAAATCTGTATAAATATAAAAATGTTATTTTTCTTCTCATAGAACTTTTTTCAAAGCATTATGTTTTTTCTTATACTCTGCATCATGCATTATATTCTATATTAACTTTTCCTCTCTTAGTTCTGATTCCATATCATCCAGAGTCTTTTCTAAATTTCTACTCTTCATAAAATAACTACCTATTAAAAAAGTATTTATTCCTCTGGCAAATAGTTTCTTCATATCCCCGACGCTTTCTATTCCACTTTCACAAACAAATACTTTATTTGTAACATTTCCCATAAGATTGGATTTTAAAATATTGTAAGTAGTGTTTATATCTACCTTCATACCTTTTAAATTACGGTTATTTATGCCAATAAACTGAGCACCCACGTCAAATGCTTTGCCTAACTCATATTCATTATGTATTTCAACAAGTACTTCCAGCCCCAAATCCGTAGCCAAATTATAAAGCTTTACTAACTTCCCCAGTCCCAGTATTGAACTAATCAATAAAATGCAATCTACTCCTAAAGCTGCGCTCTCATAGACCTGAGTTTCACTTAAAATAAAATCTTTTCTAAGTATTGGTAAATCTGACTGTCTCTTAACTTTTTTTATATCGCTCGGGCTGCCCTTAAAATATAAAGGCTCTGTAAGAACTGAAATCCCACTTATAAAACTACTATGCTTATCATAGAGTAATGCAACCTTTTTAATATCCAGATTATTATTGATAATTCCCCTTGAAGGAGAAGCCTTCTTTATCTCTGCAATTACATTTATTCTATCTCTGCCGATATTTTTAACAAAACCAGCTTTGCTTCCGGCTCTGTATTCCTTTCTCTTTTTTAGAGCAATTCCCCTCTGGTCCAAACTTTTACTTAATTTTTTTATCTCTCCCTTTTTACCAATTAATATTTTTTTCAAATATTCCAATATATCCTCCTGGCTTATAATACTCATGCACCTTAATCTTTAAACTACCAAACATACATTAAAAAATACCTAACTGATTAAAAACAATAAAAATATATATATACGATAGAGCATAAACAATAAAAATGTGCATCCTAAAATAAATCGTAAAACAAATAGCATGTATATCTTCCTATACCAAAATTCTCACAATTGCATATAACTCACACGCAACTTACTTTTCAAATAAATCTCTTACTTACAGTCTAAATCTTAGCCGTGAATTCAACCAGCTCATTTAATTTACCCAGGGCTTTTCTACTTTCAATAGAATAATTTGCCATGTCAATACCCTCAGCCAAACCATCGGTTTTCCCGCCAGCTGCTATAGCTGCAGCAGCATTTAGGATAGCTGAATCTCTTCTGGCACCTCTTTCTTTTCCTGAAAGTATATCAAGTAAGATTTTAGCATTTTCTTTTGCATCTCCCCCTCTTAGCTCTTCTACTCTACATTTTTTAAAACCAAGCTTTTCAGGATAAAGAGTATATTTATTAACTCTACCATTATTTAATTCTGCCACCAGGCTGCCCCCGGAAACAGAAAGCTCGTCCAGTCTTTCCAATCCATAAACTACAAATGCTCTTTTGACACCAAGATTTTTAAGAGAATAAATCATAATATCTATTAATTTATCATCAAATACTCCTAAAACTCGCCCACTCGCTAATGCTGGATTAGTAATTGGCCCCAGGATATTAAAAACAGTTTTAATCCTCATTTCCTTTCTAGCTTTTGCTACATGCTTCATAGCAGTATGAGCTATGGGAGCAAAAATAAACCCCATTCCTATCTTATCAATGCAACTTGCCACTTCACTGCACTGCAGATTTATATTCACACCTAACTGTTCCAAAACATCGGCACTACCACTCCTGCTGGATACACTTCTATTACCATGTTTTGCCACTACCACCCCTGCACCCGCCGCTATAAAAGCTGCAGTGGTAGAGATATTAAAGGTATTCTGGCAGTCACCGCCTGTCCCACAAGTATCAACTAAATTTTTATGCCTGCTCCTTACCTTTACAGCCTTATCCAGCATAGCTTTAGAAAAACCACTTATCTCAGCAGTTGTTTCCCCTTTCATTTTTAAAGCAGTAAGAAAAGCAGCAATCTGACAATCATTTGACTTTCCATCCATAATATATTTCATAACCTTATATGCTTCAGCCTGATCTAAATTCTCATTTTTTGTAATTTTTTCTAAAGTTGCTTTCATCATATTAATCACCTTTCCATTTTCTAAAGTTTACTAATTATTTTTTTATCCATAAAAATTCTTATCACTAATAAAATATATTCAACCTAAATCCATAAAAAAGCTTCGCACACAAAATTTTTTCTACTACATAAAATTTAATATAAAAAAATACTAATCTAAAAATTAATTACAGCTCCATTAACATGTAAGACGAACCATCCTATTTAACTAACTTATTTAACTGACTAATCTAATAGCTTTAAAAAGAGCAGCTGCCTTATTTATTGTTTCCTCAAACTCCTTTTCTGGTATTGAGTCATAAACAATTCCTGCTCCTGCCTGTACATAAGCAGTATCATTTTTTATAAGGGTAGTCCTTATAGTAATACAAGTATCAAGGTTACCATCATAACCAAAGTATCCCACCACTCCTCCATAAGGTCCTCTGCTATCAGGCTCAAGCTCACTTATAATTTGCATTGCCCTTATCTTGGGAGCTCCGGACAAAGTGCCTGCTGGAAAAGCACTTCTAAGTACGTCATATATAGTCTTATTTTTATCTAAAATTCCTTCCACCCTTGATACCAGGTGCATAACATGCGAATATTTCTCTACACTCATATATTTTTTAACTTTTACACTCCCATATCTACATACCCTGCCTAAATCATTTCGCGAAAGATCAACCAGCATATTATGCTCCGCTTTTTCTTTTTCATCATTTAATAAATCACTTACCAAATATTTATCTTCCTTCTGATTCTTGCCCCTTTTTCGAGTACCTGCTATAGGACAGGTAAGCACTCTTCTACCATCAATTTTAATGAGAGGCTCTGGAGATGAGCCAATAATTTTAAAATCTCCAAAATTAAAATGATACATATATGGAGATGGGTTTATTGTTCTGAGGCCCCTGTATATATTAAAAGGATTTGAAAAATTATTAGTAAAAAATCGTTGTGACAGAACTACCTGAAATGCCTCTCCCTCAATAATGCATTTTTTTGCTATCCTTACTGCTTCCAAAAACCTATCCTCACCGAAATTAGAATTTAAATAAAAACTCTCAGGATAAGAATAATTAGTAGAAGAATAAAAATCATTATCATTGTTATCTTTATGGCCTTTACATATTCTTTCTTGCAGTTCTTCAATTTTTTCTACTGACAGAGAATACGCTTTTTCTGCTGTGAGATTTTTTCCAATTTTAACTGTAGAAATTATCTTCATCTGGTTCAGTAGATGATCAAAAACTACTACCAGATCAGTTAGATAGAGCATAATATCCGGGAAGGAAAGCTTGTTTTCTGGAAGAGAAATGTTTTCAAAATATTTTACCAGGTCATAACTTAGGTATCCTACTGCTCCTCCTACAAAATGATTTAGCTCTGGATTTTTATACGGATGATATTTCCTCATAATTTTTTCTAACTCCACCAGTGGCAGCCTTGTTTTAACTTCAACTAACCTTTTATTATCCACGTCTAAAGTAAAAACTTCCTTATCAAACTTTATTATTTTTTTACATCCTATTCCAATAAAAGAATAACGAGATAAATTTTTTGCCCCCTCTATACTTTCCAGTAAAAACCCTTCTTTCTGGAGTCCGCCTGCCTTCATGAATATAGAAGTAGGTGTTTCTGTATCAACCATATATTCTTTATAAACTGGTATTAAATTATAATCTTCAGCCTTTATCAGGTATTCTTTTTTAAGCGGATAGTACATTTATACCAACCCTTCAAGCTACTAACTAATGATTTTAAAATTTAACTTTCCAAATAAAAAAAGAGTATTTCCAAATAAGCCTTCCTAAAACTTTTTTAAGCTTAGTTAGCTCGGAAATACTCTTTAATACTTTTTTATTTTTTATCTAATTTCTCTTATAAAAATCCTGTCTTTAACTTTACTGATTTACTAATATTCAAACTTCAACGATCTGCTAAATCTCTAACTTGAATTTTTTTCTACCCCTTTAAAATTTTTACTTTTAAATATACAAAATAGTAAGCAATCAAAAGGTGCTATAAAGCAAAAACTGAAATAAAAAATAAGAACAGTAATTTTAAGGTAAATAATACCCAAACACTGACTAAGCTTTCTTAGCTTCGCCAGCAGGTACTATCTTTTAGCCAGAGGATCATGCTAATAAGTTTTTTTGTAGAAATATATTTATGTCTATTAATATTCATAATACCCAATAAAAAGACAATAATGTAACTGCAGATTACGACTTCTAAACTTTTTATATATTAGCATAACCATTTATTAAGTCAAACAAACAAAATAAATATAAAGTACCTACTATTAATTTTGACCTTATATCAATTACTTTTGCTATACAAAAATTTTTTCTAATTTCTTTTTCATATTATTAATTTAGCCCCATATAAAAAACGACCCAGATAACTCTGAATCGTTTTTTAAAAGTCTCTTAGGATGTCACCCTTTATCACATTTTAAACTTTACTACTTTACAAGGGAGCTGTCAACAGAATATTCTATATTGTTTATGTTAATTTATACTAATGAATTTTCGCATAATTACACAAATACATTGATATGTGTTAAACTATTTTATGATAAGGGTGTGGTGAAACTGGCATACACATTAGGATGTTACCCTAATGGACCAAAAGTCTGTGCGGGTTCGAGTCCCGTCACCCTCACCTGCAAAAAGAAAGACGACTCAAAAAAGAGCCGCCTTTCAAAAGCCCATCAGACCGCCATTCTGACTTTTTACAATTCAAATTTTACTATAGTTAAATTTCTCTGTTAAATAAAATTCAGATATTATGTACTTATCCATCTTCTTTTTCGGCAGCTTCCACCATCCTTCTAGCTATCCGAAGTTCAGTTTTTTTCCTTATATCTTCAGTATAAACCCTGATTTCTGCTACTAATTTATTATACCTGGTAATATATATAGTATCACCTAAGTTTTTAGTTAAATACCTTGTAAGGTTAACCCTTAAATCATTAGTATCTACCCTTATAATCTCATCACTCATTCTACTCACCACCCCTTAAATAATAATTAAAATTTATTTTTTATTTTCCAGCCTGTACTATTTTATCATATTATATTTATTCTATCATATTTTATTAAAAATATCTATTATATAAACATCAAATTTTATTTATCAGTTTATATTATAAGATAAATTGATAATTATTTAAATAATAATTATAATTTCCATAGCCAGGTAGAAATGTCTGCTTCTGTATTTAACTAATAATAGTTCCATACTCCCTGCTTAATTCCTCTTCCAGGGATGCTTTTGAGAAGGAATATATAATAGGTCTTGTTTTAATTTTTTACTGTTTCATGCTCTTTTTATTTTAGCCATCCCGTAAATATATCCTAAAAACTTTGCTATATCTATATAAAAAAGAAGAAATGGTATAAAAAGGACTGATAAAAATTTGTTAGTTTTCCTAACCTGGATATCGTCAGCCTCACCCCATATATAGCTTAATCTACTATACGGCTTAAACACATAACCAGCAAATAAGGGAATAAATATAATAAGAATCCATAAATTCAAACTAAATGCTGCAGTTAAGGCAGCCACTAAAAAAATAAAAGAAATAAATCTTATCATATGACGATACATATACATCTTCCCTGCTGCATCTCCTTTAGCATATCTAAAAAACTGCTTAAATATCTGTATCATATCTTTTCTCATTTTCCAATATACAACTGCATCAGGATTAAATTTTACGCTAAATCCCCTATCTTTTATATTAAAGTTGAATTTCATGTCTTCACCATAATCCATATTTTCTGGATAACCACCCACACTGCCCCAGACATCTTTTTTAAAACTAATATTTCTTGAAGAAGGCATGAACTTACTTCCATTTACCTCTTCCCTTTTTGGCATAATGCACATTGCAAGACATCTCTGCAAAAAACTATCACAAATTGGGCAGCTAAATCCACCAATTATATTACAAGATCTGCTGTTGTAAAATTTTGTTATTTCCTCAACCCAGTTTTTATCTAAAATACACCCTGCATCACTCACACATATAATTTCATTTTTGGTATTTCTAATTGCAATATTTCTGCCCTGTGAGATATTTGCACCTTTCTTCACAATTACCTTTATATGAATTTTGGAAGTTTCATCTCCTTTTTTATTACCATCATTACAGTTTACAGACTTTTTATTAACATTGAAAAATATTTTAGAACTAAATACTAAATTCCCATCTTTTTTATCACCTATCATAACTGTTTTATCTTCTCTGATTTCTTTAATACTACATGATATCTTTTTTATATTCATGACTTTATTTCTAAAAAAATCCAGTGTTATATTTAAAGTATTATCATTTGAACCTCCATCCACTATTACTATTTCACCAGGCAGGAATTCTTGCACTATAAGACTTTCAAGAAAAGCAAGCATACTATCTTCTTCGTTATAGACAGTAGTTACAAAACTTACGCCTTCCAAAACTGCCCTGATATTTCTTTTACTTTTATTTGCAGTATTTTTTTTATTCATTATCAACTAAACTGCTTTTCTATTCATCATAAAAAATAATAAACACAAGATATTTTATTAACTTGATTAAAACGCATGCCCATTTTAGCTTAATCGCCAAATTGCCTGGTAAAATATAGTTTTAACGTTTTAAAATATATCGCAAGTCTCTGCCTGTTTTGTTTTTTTGGTACAAAAATTAACAAAGATATAAATAACACTATCCTGTTTATAACTCCCAGAAAATATAAAAAACTTAAAGCCTCAGCATGAAACAATGAGTAATTCTTTTTAAAATAAAGTCTTCTGCTTTTCCAGACCCCAGCTTCTCTTAAAGCTTTATTTTTAGAAGCAATACCACTGTCAGCATGTTCCACTATAAAAAATGGAAAATAGTAATTTTTATAACCTTCCCTATACAGTCTAAGACATAAATCACAGTCCTCGCTATACATAAAATAATCTTCATCAAAGCCACCTGCTTCATCAAAATCTTTCTTTCTTATAAACATAAAAGCTCCTGAAAGCCAATCCACTTCTCTCACACTCCTGTGATCCCACCAGCTAAGAAAATAAGAACCAAAAACAGGAGAGTTCTTAAATAACCTGTGTAGAAAATAGCTTTCATAAAACTGCCTTGCAAGTGTTGGAAAAGACCTGCAGCTGTACTGCAGAGTCCCATCTGAATTTACAAGTTTTGCCCCTGCTACTCCCACCCTGTGAGTTTTAATTCTATTCTCATAAAATTCAATTAAATCTTCTATATTCCCTCCAGTAAGTTTAGAGTCTGGATTTAAAAAAACCAGAAACTTTCCTTTTGCTTTTTCAGCTCCAATGTTACAGGCTTTACAAAACCCCAAATTTTTACCGGCATCGATTAAATAAATATTTTTATGTTTTTTTACTATTCCCTTAAGATAATCAATACTTCCGTCTGCAGAGCCATTATCAATTATTACTATTTCCCAGCTAACCAAGTCTTTACCCTTAAGAAAAGACAAAATACTCCCAATACAACTTTTTGTATAATCTAAACTATTATAATTTACAATAATAAAACTAATACTTATGTTCAACCATGCTCCTAATTTTTTATTTTTGTGTTTTCAGCTCTTTTCTTATTAACGAAAGCAAATTTTTCTCAAAATTATAACTGGAAAATTTTCTACAGTTTTTAACAGCTTTTTCTCTAACTGCCTCTACGTTTATATTTCCCCTGCATACTCTTAAAGTTATATCTTTAAGTTCACTCCAGCTCTCAAATAAAAATCCATCTTCTCCATCTTTTATAATTTCTTTTTGCCCACCTTTATTAATAACTACGGAGATACAGCCAGAAGCCATTGCTTCAACAGTAGTTATTCCAAAGTGTTCAAATTTTTCTGGGTGTTTTTCTTCGTCTTCACCCACTCCAGCACCATGCCAGAATACTGATGCTTTAGAAAAAATTTCTATCAATTCTTCCCATCTGATATTGGTCATAATTTTTACAGGGTAATTTTTACTAATATCCTTTATTTTCTCTACATATTCCAGGTGGCTCTTTCTTTGCTCCACTCCTCCAACAAGGTACAGAGTATATCCACTCATTATCTCAGGATAAGTACTGTAAAGCTCTCCAAAAACCCTTGCAAGTTCTAATTGCTTTTTATTATGATGCTCCGGGAAAAACCTTCCCACACTAAGAATTATTTTTTCTTTTTTTCTCACTTTAAAACTATCAATATCCACAGGAGGGAAAAGAAGTATGCTATCTTTTTTCCATAATTTTCGGATCCAATTCCTGGAATACTCAGAAATTGAAATAATCTTATTATAAGTTTCCAAAAATTTAAGATCTTTAGGGTAAGTAATAAGAAACAAAGGAATAAAACCTATTATCTTTAGAATAATTTTTTTAACAAAGCCAGTCCTGCTCTCATTATATATAACAACTCCTAACTTCCTTGAATCTTCTAAGGTTTTGTTTTCCACCCCGGGAATAAAAGTATTGGAAGTAATTATAATTCTATAACTTTTATTACAAAATCTGCGTGGAATTTCTATTACTTTTTTAATATTTCTCTTCAAAATAATATTTTGACTATAAAGGATTTTATTATTATTGCGACTATTGTCACTGCCAATGATACGGCTGCCATTATTTCTTCTGGTTATATTTATTTCATTACCAGGTATTTCAATACTAACTTTCATTAAATCAAGACCGCTGCTGGCAGGATTTTTAAAGCTTATCCTGAAAGTTTCTTTCATTTTTTTTACGCTTAAAACCACCTTCCCACTGCTCCAGCTACCTCTCCTTAGTAAAAACCTCTTAGGTTCATACAGTCCCTGTTCAACCTCTATCTTCATAAAACCATTACATAACCTATCAGCAAATTTAAAAAGCCACACAGCAGGCAGGCGAAGAAAGAGGAGTAAAAATCTATGAATTAACTTAAAATCTACATCAAAAGGAGTAGGGAAGTAACATAAATACAAATTCTTGCGTCCATATGCGGAAAGAGAACTTAAATAAGTTGCGTTTATAAATATATCATAATAACTGGTAATCTTTTTAGCATACTCTTCTGAGAGGAAAGGAAATACCTTTAAACTAACTCTACTTAAATCCAAGTTTAATCTTTCAGATACCTTTTTTAAATCTTCATATATATCAGTAACTAAATCTACGCTGTATTCTTTCTGTCTGGATAGAACTTCCGCTATCTTACAGCTATATCGTTCTCCTCCTCCTAATGTTGACAAATATCTATCATAGACTCCAATTTTTATCATAAACCAGCCCTGCTAAAAACTTCTCATCCAACTTTTAATAATTTTATCAGGGACTTTTTTACCGGTCCTAATTTTAAATCTTGCCCCTAAATTTTTAGGTAACATATAAAAAAGCTCAAAAAAAATCCTTATCCTGATTGGGATATCAATCCTTTTTATCCTTCTACCTATTAAAACGTTAGCAGCATATAAAATACAATGCATCAGAGTTGACAGAACAAATGATGTGTAACATCTCAAAACCAGCAGCAGCCACCCACACTTAAAAATCATAAGAAGTCTATTTCTTATCACATGATATGTAAAACTATAGGACCATTCCTTGCCTGTTCCGCAGTGAAAATGTCTAACAACAGATTTAGGAGTAAAAAACATCCTCCAACCTTTAAGTCTTGCTCTCCAGAACAAATCTACATCCTCATAATACATAAAAAAATTTTCATCAAAATAACCAACATCCTCTAACATTTTCCTATTAATTAGAAGACTGCTTCCGCTTAAAGCAAATACTTCCTCTATACCTCCATATTGACCTTCATCAAAACTAAGATAACCCCTATCTCTGCTATAAAAGGATTTATTTACCTTAACACCACAGCTGTTTATTATATCTTTCCTGAAACTGAAAAATTCCTTAGGAATTTTTATTTTTACTTTTTCTAGCTCTTCTTTTACCTCTACATCATAAATAATTTCTTCGCCAACTACTATTTGTAAATTGTTTGGAGAAAGATAAGAGGATACCATAAACTGCATTTCTATATCTTTATTTTGATTTTCAAGCGGAACTGCTAAAATAGCATCATTCTGGGTCCACCTGTAAACATTTCCTTTGCTGTCGGAAGCAGCAGGATAAAAACCATCTAAATACTTAATATCACTGCTTGTAATACTACCCTTTTTAAAACTATTAAAGTTATTTTCAATACTATTATTTGTACTATTTTTATTTATACTTTCTTCATTTTCTACATTTAATATCTCAACATCATATATCTTTACACCCAACCTCTTATAATCTTTCCCCTTCTTCAGTTCTCCTGGACTTGCGCTTATGGTAATAAATCGAACAGGCAAATACGGATGTGAAAAAACTGCTTTTGAACCCACAGCACCTATATGCAAATTATTTGAAGACTGTTTGAAAATAGGAAGCATTTCACTCAACCAATCTTCTTCTACTATACAATCATTATTTATAAGAGCTATATAACTCCCTTTAGCTTTCCTGAAGCCTTCATTATTCCCACCTGAGTATCCAATATTTTGGGAGAGAGATATTATCTCAACTTGAGGAAATTTTTTCTCTACAAAATCTACAGATCCATCTGATGAACCATTATCAACCATTATTATTTGTATTTTTTCAGAAGGGTAATTTAGATTCAATATAGAACCAAAAAGACTATTTAAAAATTTTTTACCATTATAATTTACAGTAATAATAGATATTAAAGGGTCGTCATCTTCATCCAATGAAATTTCTCACCTCACCTTTTGATTAAAATTTTAACCTCTGGAAAGAATAATCACCCCTGCAGTAATTACAAGTGCTCCTGCCCAGCGAAGCGGATTTACATCCTCTTTTAATATAAGTTTGGAAAGTATAAGAACAAGGACATAACTAAATCCTATAAAAGGATAAGCGAAGCTTAGATCAACTGCAGATAGTACAATCAACCAGACAGCAGCAGATAATACATACAAAAATAATCCAGATAGCACAAGTGGGCTTTTAAGTACTGCAAAAAACAACTGCCACAGCCCACTAAGTCCACTTAAGCTTATCATTCCTATACGATTCATCCCAATCTTAAGCAGAATTTGACCTGTTACTGCTATAGATATGCTAAGAAAAATAAGAAGTATTGATTTTACTAAACTCAAATTTTGAATCTCCTTCTTCATTTTACACGAATATCCGAATATCATTAAAATCTATATTTTTATAACAGATTAACAGATGGAGTTTTTAAAATCTACATTTTTTTAACTAAATAATATTTATTTGATATTGTAAGCCCCATAATTCTGTCAATATTCTCAAAGTTTTTAAGCAGCACTTCCAGCCTCTGATCCAGACTCGTCACTATCTTAGATTTAGACTTTGATTCAATACTTTCAAACAATTCTTTTAAACTTTTAACATCGTAACCTAAATTTTTAACTTCCATTTGAAGTGTTTTAAATATATTAAAATAAATCAGCAGCAGTCTCTCTCTATTTTTATAGTTTAGTTCATTTGTCTCTCTATTTATTTGGAGTTGAATATTATTATTAATTGCCTTCATAGATTCATTATAACTTTCCCTTAATTTTTCAAAATACATACTTGTAAGAAGATACATATATTTCTTAAACTTTCCTTTTATAGTTTTATCTTCAGCTAATTCCTTTGACTGGAGAATATCTAAACTACTTAAAAGCTTTAACTCTTTAAAATCCTTCCTGTCAAGCCTTATTCCAAATAGCTCAAACAACTCATTTTTACCATATATTTTCCCTATTTCGTCTTTATCCTTGTCATCACCTTCACCTTCAATTTTATCCCAGATACCTTTACCAATTATCTGAAACTCTGCGTTTTTCAAAATATACTCAATCATAAAATCATCAATCCTATTTTCTGTTCTGTCAACCATCCTACCACTGCTAAAAATTCTAGATAGCCCTCTTTCTTCTGGAATCGAAAAGAACAACAAACCTTCACTCTTCATTTTCATTTTCAAAACATTTACAAGATCATAAAAAAATTTAGGTGTAATTTTAGAAAAAGCATCATTTACAATTATTCCATCAAATTTAGTTCTTTTTATTATTTTAGATTTTAATATTTCCACTTTATCCAAAACTGTATTTCCAACTTTTTGCTTATCAGTACTCCCATCTATTTCTAAATAAAAAACTTTTCCAGGATATTCTTTAGAAAAAAGATGCATATCCTTATACTTATTAGTAGTTATGAGTAAAACATTTGTAGAGTCCTCAAAATTTTTTCTTATAATGTTAGCAACTTTGCTATTCTGCAAATCCACCAGCCACATTATTTTCTTCTTATCAATTGCATAATCTGCATTAACACAATATTCAACCAGGGGGCGGACCACTTTTTCCCAATAAAATTTAGGAGCAATTTTATACAAATTCTTTTTATAAATATCCCTTAGACTTTTGTTTACAAGTATACTTTCCATCACCCGTGCCAATTTACGAACATCTTCATATTTTATTACTTCACCAATGTTTTTTTCCTTTACCATTTTTGCTACTAAGTCTCCCTCGGTTGTGATAACAGGAAGTCTTGCCCATATATAATCCATTACTCTTGTTCTATAAGAAAATTCAGTTTCAATCCTTTCCTGATGTATAGATAAACCCACATCTGCTTCCAGAAGAAAATTCTGCCTTACTTTATAAGGTGCCCATTTGTTAAAAAATACATATTCATCAAATAAATCAAGCTCTTTACTTAAATTTATAGCTTCAATACATTTTTTCATCTCCGGCAGCTTGGGATCTGGATGCTTGGTTCCTATAAATAACATCTTTATATCTTTTCTGCTCCTGGTTATCTCCCATAGTGCTTTAATCGCAGTTATAGGATCAAGCCAATTCCAGATTCCCCCGCCCCATAAAACAATCTTATCATCTTCCTTGATATTAGGTATTACTCCTTTTGTAACATCCTTTGTATGCTCAGGTGGGTCAGATGGAATTCCAAAAGGGACCACATCTATTAATTTCTTAAAGGTGCTGTCTTTATCATAGGTATATGGATTTAGCCTTCCAACAGCATTCAGCATTCCTATCCAGTAATCTCTTTGTTTTTCACTGGCGCATATGAAGAAATCCCCTATAGTAAGTTGCAGCTTTAACATATTTAAATTATTTTTGTCAATTCTAAGTCTGTCTGCCATACCCTCGCCTTTATACATCTCGAGACTCTCTAAATTAAAAGGGTTATAAAGATCAACTACAATCTTACCATTGAAGTTTTTTAAGAAAGGAAAATAATAAAGAATATGACCCTGGATTAATATTATATCTGCATTCTCAGTACATTTTCTTAAAGTTTCATAATTGCTTATACTATACTGCCTGGTTTTAAAACCCTCTGAGTCAACATCTATCTTGTTGGGAGCTGCTAAAGTAACATCTATATAGTCAGACAATACTTTTGCAAACTCATAAAATCTTATACCTGGTCCAGCCATCTGCTTTCCGATTATATCATAGCTTATTATCAGAAGCCTTGCTTGATCTTTTTTTTTGCTTAATCTTTTTGCCTTTGCCATAAAAATCTCCTTCGGGTTTACCCCACTTTTAACATTAATTTTCTTAAGGTTAAATAATTTTTAACTTTTACTGTTAGATTATACGGTAAAAACAAAAAATTTAAAAAATAAGCATACAGAAGTGGGGTGAACTGATCTTTTGTAGCCTTAATTCTATACCATTTAAACTCTTCTTTAAAAAACTCCCTGGAAAAATTAAAAAAACTCATATTGATTATAGCACATCTAATTCTATTTTTATGATAATGTTTATAAAATCTTTTGCTAAATTTTTTAACTGATGCTCCCTCAAAATGTCGTGCCACGCAGTAAGGATTTACCACTACCTTCCTACCAGTTCTTTTTATCTTAATACAATAATCAAGTTCCTCATAATATGCTGGTCTGTACCCTGAGTCAAAACCCCCAATTTTTTTAAAAATCCAAAGAGGAGTTGCAAACAAAGCCCCGGTAACATAATCTACCTCTTTTAAATTCTCTTTTATGTTTAGATTATTTTTTGCACCTTCTTTATCTGCATACTCTTTATACTCTTTGCCACTGCTACCATGACTAACTTCTTTTCCAGTATTTAGTTCTGTATCCTGTTCTGTGTTTTGTATTATTTTTTGAGATTTCTCCAAATTTCTATATTTATCCTGTAAATCTTCGTATCTCATCCCGTAACCTATATGAGATGTAATAAAATTGGAACTAACCCTTCCTCCCAAATGTTGAATAGTATCTTTTTCATAATCTAAAATTAGTCCTCCTGCAACTCCAATTTCTTGTTCCTGTAAATAACTAATATTCTCTGTATCATCTGCAATATTTGCACTATCTTCACTAGAAATTTTAACATCTCCTCTGTTTCCAGTTCTAAAACTTTCAGTTTCAAAAGGTAAAATTAAATTTTTTAAAGCGTCTCCGGACAGATATACATCAGGATTTATTAAAACAAGGTATTTTAATTCTTTTTCCAACTCTTTTTTCTTTTTTAAAATAAATTCAAACACAGCATAATTTATCGCAGCAGAAAAACCTATATTTTTTTTAAGAGTGATAAGTTTAAAATTATGACTGGATATTTTTGGTGACAAATTTCTAAACTCTTTTATTTTCGAAATCGTCTCATCCTTAGAATTATTATCTACAACTACTAAAAACCAATTCTTATAATCCTGCTCTAATATTGACTTAAGACAATTCTCGATGAAATTTTCGCTGTTATAGCTAACAATTACTATAAGACTTTCAGCATTCATAAATATAAGTTTCCTTTTCCAAAATTTCTATACTAAAAATTATTCTGATAAGCACTAAAAATACTAACACTAAATTGGTTTTATCTCTAAATCCTTACAAATCTTAATAGCTAAAAAGTTTGATATCTCAGAATGCCTGGGAATAGTTGAAGTCTTTAAATTTTTAGGATTATAATATACAGAATGCCTTTTACCTTCTCTAAGGAATAAACAGTCTTGAGATCTTAAATATTTTAGAAGTTCCCTTCGCTTCATTATAGGCTATACTTCTACCATAATATCTTCTTTGATAACTTCTCTGCCTGCTAATTCTTTATCAGCTAGCTCCCTGTTAGATTCTAAAATTAGCTTTATAGCTTCTCGCAAATTGGAACGAACTTCATTTACAGTCTTACCTTGCGTATTTGCACCAGGCAGTTCTTCTATATACCCAATATACCAATCATTAACTTTCTCAATTACTGCAGTAAATATACTTTTCAATAAAACTCCTTCTTAATTTAAAAAATACTTTTAATCTGTTTCTATCTGATTTTAATATAATACAAAAATTATTTCAATTTTTACGGGATACTCAGATTACAGTTAACCAGATAATTTTCTTCTAATAATTTTTAAATAGCCGTACAGCCTGTATATAAAGCTTTTTTTAACAATTACTTCCAGCTCCAAGATTCGTCTGTCTCTTTCCTCAATCATCTTTTTCTGCCTTAACACTATTTGATCCATATTTTTAAGTGCTTCCTCTTTGTCAAAAAATATTTTTCTATCTCTTCCCCTATCTGGAGAAGATGCTGGATTTTCTACCCACTTTTGAAGTTTTTCAGTCGTTCTATCAAAATTAAATTCAGAAAAACCATACTTTTTCCCTGCAAGCGCAGTCTTTTTTACCTCTACTGGATGAGAAGCTAAATATAGAATTTTTTCACTCAAATCTTCTGAATCACCAGCCTTAAAAGTATAGCCTATTTTTTCTCTATCTATAATTTCTGTAAGCTCACATACATTAGAAGACAGGACACAGAGTCCTGCCCTCATCCAATCCAGTATTCTATTTTTACTACCCAGCCTAACTTCATATATATCCTTATCGATATTTATACCTACATCTGATTCTAAATAATAATTTGGTACATCTTCGCCGGCTATCCATCCCTTCATTATAAATCTATTCCTATAGGGAGAGTTTTCTATCATTTCTAAAAATCCTGGATAGGTTTTAGTGTCCTGCTCCGGTATCTCGCCCCCGGTAGATACAAATTCAATCATTGGATTTTCTTTCATAGCCAGGGTTAAACCTTTAAATAAGGTGCCTACATCTGTCCAGGTATTGTATCCTCCAGTCCAGAGCACCACAAAATCATCTTTTCTTATCCTGATCCCGTCCTTACCTGTTTTAAGCTCCCCTGTCTCATTTTTATCTTCTTCACTACCATTTATAATACCTTTGCTTTTTCCATATTCATTTATTTTACTTTCTTTCAGATTATCATTTACTCCTCTTGTCTGTATTTTATTTCCTATATTTCCATCTATTTCATCTACCTCTATTTCACTTCTGCTTTCATCACTCTTCTCCCTGAAAACATTCTTAGTATGCATATATTCCTCTTTTGGAAGACCACAGGGAATAGTACAAGAAAACTCATACCCTGAAGTATATCTGTTCAATCTTCCTGCTGCTCCAAGCTCCCCTATTAGTGCGTATTCCTGCCGTGATGAAACGCATGAGAATTTATCTGCATTTAAGACAATATTATACTCGCTATTCCAGTAGTGGAATAGACAGCTGTCATCACCGTCTATATATGCCCGAGCTTGAGCTTCGGCCATTACATGGCCAAAAAGATCTGCCCAGAATGGGACAGTGCTGCTTCTAAGGTAATTTAATAGCTTTGACGCTATATAAGAAGGATAAAAAGTACAGCCAACTACACAATCAGGCTTAAATCTTAAAAAAATCTTAGACAGAAGCTCAACATTTTCAAAGTCATCCTTATTTAATACATTATATTCAAAGCTAAATTCATGCTTTATTTTATTAGTATAAATAAAATCTTTTTCGTACCATGACTCAAAATCATCTGGATATGCAGAAGGGACAGCATAGTTACAAACACACAACTTGTGACCTCTTTCCAGAAGAGGCAGCACGAACTGCCATGTTCTAATACCAGTGCCGTAAACCTTTCTATCATTTTCAAATGGAAGCGGGCTCATGCCCAGGATAAAAATTTTACTCATATAATCTTAATACTAAAATTCTAAATATTCAGCCTACAATTATATCATTATACATCTAAAAAAGGTTATGAAGACTTAATATAAAATTTTGTTAACAAGAAATAAAAAAGACTTTTACCTTTCTATAAATCTTTTGCCTTCCTATTAAATAACATTAAAAAATAATCACTAAATGCAATCAGTTTGCTTAAAATTTGGTTTTATTATATATTTACTTAGCTAAAAAGACCAATAAAAAACAACAAAGAAATGAAAACTATAACTACAATCTTAATTATATTGTTTTTAATTGTAAGCTGTTTTTTTGGATTTCTAATTATAAAAAAAGTATCATACGGACTACAGGGAAAAACTGATGCTTCACAAATAGAAAATGGTAAAGTAGAAGAGGAAATAAATATCTCAGATAAAGAACCACAAGAAGAAGAAAAAGAGCCTGAAGTTATTTTAGAAGAAGAAAAAGAAATTCCTGAGATAGAAAAAGTAGAGGTTTACTTAGATGGTGACAAAGAAAACGGTATTTTTTTAGGTAAAGCAGAATATAGGTTACACTCTGAAGAAACTACCTCTATATATGGAGAAAATTTTTCAGATTCAGGATACAGCCTTATTTGGGAGAATGATAAATACATTTTTGAACCAGGTTCAACCCATTACCTTTATGTATATACATTTATTCCAGATTATGGCTGGGACTATATAAAAGAAGAAGTAAAAATACCTGGTGAATCAGGTACAGTAGAAAACATAAAATTATATGTAGATAGTCCAAAACATAACATTACAGTAAAGGGAGAAGTAAGAATATCAGGTTGGGCTGCCAATCTTAATCCACCTGATAACCCCAATATTTATAAGGTAGAAATATATCTGGATGGGCCTAAAGGATTTGGTAAAGCCTTAGGAGAAGCAACATATGGGTTAGAAAGACAAGATGTAGCTAAGGCTTTAAATAACGAAAATTATACAAATAGCGGCTATTCTTTTAACTACGATACCAGTAATTTAGAACAGGGTTCTACACATTCTTTTTATGTCTATGCCTATTCATCTACAGAGGAATACCAATTAGTAAAAAGAGATATTAAAATAGAAGGAGAAGAAAAAGAATCATATGCCATTATTTTTGTAGAAACTAATTTAAAAGAAAATTTTAATACAAATCAGGTTGAAATAAAAGGCTGGGCTATAAATAAAAACAGATTAAAGGAGGACATCTATCTACCTTCTGATGTAGAGTATACAATAAAAAAAATAGTATTTGTTTCCAATAAGAGTGGAAATGAAGATATATTTAGTATGAATCTTGATG
>Ga0209121_10000349_pt1 | contig 48910 bp, 53 predicted proteins | sample Cruoilmetagenom3_FD_187292 | JGI IMG/M metagenome (GOLD analysis project Ga0209121, IMG submission 187292) | Oil polluted marine microbial communities from Coal Oil Point, Santa Barbara, California, USA - Sample 3 (SPAdes) (version 2) | ecosystem: Environmental > Aquatic > Marine > Oil seeps ... | reverse complement strand
ATTTGGTTTAACAATCATTACATTTGTGTACTACTTGTTGTTATTTACTATTACTTGTTATTAGTGTTTCTACCGCGATTTTATTACTAATTGCGGGTAACTTACGGTTTCCCTTTATATAAGTGACCCTAAATAAAAGTCATTGATTTATAAGGAGAAAAGTGACTTATCCACAATTCATACAGAAGTTATCCACAGGTTATCCACAGGCTGTTTCTAAACGACTGTAGAGTACATAAATAGAGTACATGATGTAATACGAGCTGCTTTTACACAGCCCGCACTACGTTAGACTATTATTAGATTACTATTTACTCAAAAGTAGAGTAATCAAAGTCAGGGTACAAGACAGATACATTAGTATCCGCAGGTGAACTAAATGTCACCGTAGGACTAGTGTATCCAGTACCACCACTTGTCATAACAAACGATGTAATTACACCATTCTCTACAACAATAGTAGCTGCTGCACCTGTACCACCACCACCAAATACGGCAATAGTGTTAGCAGGGTAGTATCCAGAGCCACCAGCGGTGACTACAGGTGTATCGATTACACCTCCTGTCTCAGCCACAGTACCAGTTGCGCCCTGTCCAACACTTTGTACTATATGTTCGAGTACATTAGCGTCTTTAATCCAAGGTTCACCGTGTCGTTGTGACTTGAAGATAGCCATTAGGTCTGTGTCAGTACCAGTTTCACCGGCATCGTTGTCTACATGGTCTGTGATACGAGCTACGAGTGGTTGATACGCCGACTCCCTACCGTCAGCACCACCGATTACGTTGATAGTGTTAGTAGAGTCGGATATTTGTGCCAGAGTACGTTCTGGGATGTTTAATGTGTTAGCCATTAGGTTTATTCCTCAATTAGTTAGGATTATTTTGTGATTATTTGTGATTGTTCGTGGTTACTGGGTTGTTTGTGCTGATTCTGGCTCACCTGAGCCTGTCTCAGAGCCGTTGGGTTCCGAGTCACCGGATTGGTTGGCTTTAGATTCTGCGTCTTTCTGGGCGTTCTCCTTAGCTTCAATGGCGGCTTCCTCAGCTAGTAAAATCAGGTCTTCTTTGAACTTATTAAGGTCTTTCGTCATGTTCTCTATAGTCTTACGAGAATCTAACTCGATACCAATTGATTCACCTTCTTCTTCTAGTCGTAGTTTAGCAATCTGCTCTTGTTGTGCTTCATGCTCTTTCTCCCACGCAACAATACGGTTGTACGTATACTTTAGTACTTCTTTTAGTACTGCCATCTTTGCTGGATATTTACGGCAATAGTTAAATGAAGCACATAAGGCTTGTCGTAATCCACCTAATGCTCTAGTTTTGTCACGCGGCATGTCTACAATATCGAGACGTGCTGGGCGTTTGACTGTTTTGACTTGCTTAGTCATTTCGCTTCTCCTGCGTTGGTTTTAGTAGTGTTACATCGTTGTTGCATTGTTTTCATTCTTGTTACTGTCTCCCGCGTAGTTGTCTTGGTCTTGGTCTATTACGTTTACTTGTCTTCTTCTTAAAGCGGTCACTTGATAGACCTAGTACACTGTTCGGATTCGCTCCTATGTCACCTCCCCACTCTGCAAAGAACTCTACGTTTTCATCAGTTGTCTTCTGCTCCATACGAATCTTCTCGTCTACAGCTACTCTATCTACCCATTTACGTACTGAGCCTGCTACAGCATCCGCAGAGTCATCATGTATTAGTGATCCCTTCTCACGGCTTATCTTAGCCAGTTGATGAAAGAACTTATATGATTCTCGTTTATCTATTGGATACTTTGTAACGCTCTCTACGTCATAGTCGATAATGTCTTCGTGTACGATAAGTCTATGTCGAGCCATTAAAGGTTCTAATGTATCGATTATTCTCAGTTCTTTCTGTCCTGTTTCCCACACATCTTCAATACGAGGACAATGGTCTTTGCCACCCTCTTTATATGTGTTCATCAAGATAGGTCTCCACGCTGCCGCAAATGCACCAAACCCAAAGTTCTTCTCTACATCAATAGAGTTTACTCCATGTTTGAATGACAACTGTGATAACGCTTTGTACTTATCATCACCATACCCACCTTGTAGTTTAAGTATCTCCGCTAGGAAGATGTAACCATGTAAGAAGTATGTTACTGCTGCTACGGTCTCGTCACCGTTCTCACCCCCACCCGCTGTATCAACATACATATGTTTACCTTCGTACTCATATATCTCTGTTGATATTGTAAATGGTCTGTAGAATTGTGGTCTCGATGTAAACTTCCCATCACAAGGTATTAGCTTGTCTGGGCTTGGTAGCCATGTTATCTCACCTGGGGCTTTGTCTATACCAAATGGCATCACGATCAAGTTCTTGGCTTTAAGCGGGTGTCTTAGTTCGTCCGACAACTCTGTGTTCAACATGTGTTGTAGGTTGAAGTATGCAGCCCCTTGGTCAAGCTCTTTTAGTGTTAACGCGTCTTCACCTAGTAATATAGGATCAGTTGGTACTCCACGTGAACCATCTACACCACCGCCCCTTTGGTTATTAGGGTCGTCCATCATTGTTTTGATATATGGTGCTAGTGTCTCGCCGTAGTGTCTAGCTTCTTCATTTGTTGGTACACGCCCTGTCCATATTCTTATAATGTAACCACGAGCTGGTAGGTTGTTGTATATACTATCTACTGTCTGTGGTGTACCTAGATACATGATACGCCCTTTCTGACATATCGATGTGAAATCCTTTGATAAGTGTTCTAGTGCTTGTCGTTGTACCTCCGTCATACCATTCTTAGACGACTCAATATCATCTGGGATCAGCAGATCGGCACGGCGACCCTGCATATTTGCCGTAATACCGATACAGGCTATCGAGGGAGACTTCTCAGCCCCTTTAAGCTGCCAGTTGATGTCGAATGCCTTAGAGGATGCGCGGTCGCCATGCTGCCTGTCAGGGCGCAGGCATTCCAGAATATCCCAGTTCATAATGATCTGAATTACCCAGTTAGCAATCTCTGCGGCTACTTCACTACCGGCTGATATAATCAACACACGATGTTTACAGTCATGTATTAGTTGCCATACAGCAAACATAGCTACGATTGTAGACTTCGCTTGTGATCGTTGGGCCTGAATCATCCCATAACGTATATCGGATTGTAGGAACTCACCTATATCTATCTGTAGGTCAGTACATTTAAACCCCATTAACTCTGTCATACAGTCATACAAGAAGTCGCCAAACTCAGCGTAATGGTCACGTAGTGCTTCTACCTCAGCCCATCTGTGAACACATTGTCGTTCTGTGTCTGACAGTGTTGCCATATACCCTTTGTCTCTAGATAGACGAGTGAACTCAGAGTCATCTTCTAGGTTTTCAAGATTATCTAGGTCTGGTCGTTGTTCTAATACTTCTGCAAATTCTTCATCTGACCATTCCCCTTCGGGGGTGTCCTCTAAAGATTGGTTATCCCTATGTGCAATAATTGCTTGTGCTACTTCGCTACCAAGAGCCTCCTCCAACTCTTGGTAACTCATATCATCCAGTTTGCTCATTGTCCACCACCGTTAATGCAGCAGCTTTAGCACCTTTTAATCGCGACCTACGTTGTTTGTTAGCTAATGTTTCACGTAGGTTGTTCATATTCTCATCTGTTTCAATATCACACGTGATCTGGTTATCTTTTAAGAATTTGACGGCTGCTGCAATAGTAGCTGGAAGAGCTGTATGTATCTTTTCCCCAGTTTCCTTACAATTACCCTCTTCATCAAAGATCGTTTCAGCTTGTGTGTGTTGTAACTGAGCAGTGAGAACATCTGCTACTGCTCCGTGTAATACGGATAGCTTTGTCTCAGTTGCTTTAGTCATAGTAATTCCTAATTGCTGTTTATTTCTTTATACGACTCTTTAAACTTTCTCAACCACTCGTCGTCGCACGGTGTCTTTGTAGACTGAACGAATGCTTCTGCTGTTTTGAATAGTAACCACTCTAACATTACTTCTGTTGCCATTGTTGCAAACAGCCTTGTTAGAATTGTTCCTAATGCTTTTAGTAATACGCTAGGCATTATTAGCCTCCATGTATTGGACGTGTGTTTTTAGCCATCGCTACTTTGAGCTGATTGACCTCCTTTCGCAGTTCACGCACTTCCTTAACTACATCTGACTGTAGTGTTAGTTTGGTTTCTATATTTGATAATTGTTTATCGATAGCAACCACTAAACTATTCACTTGTAGTGTAGTCTTTTGTCGTTCTGTAAGTACGTTGATCTGTGACTGTAAATCGAGTTGTATTTTTGTGTCTTCTGATTGTACATAGTAAGCCGTAACTAACCATATAATACAAAATATTGATACACATGTTGCAACCCATTTGTGTAGAGCATCGTACTTCACTACTCGCCTATCCTTATGTGTTGGGTGTGTTAAATGTGGTAAATCCATCAGTTTCTCCAATTACGTTTGCACGAGACGGTCTATTCGTAATGCCGCACAAGCTGCGTCATTCCAATTTGGTGCTGTTGCTGGTGTTACTACTGCTTGACGTAAACCACCTGCATCCACTCCACTAGAATCCCGCATAATTTCGTAATAGACCTCTGCACCTGCTGTTAGGTTTAACCATACGGAATTTGTAAAAGGTATTGTCGCCTTCGAGCTACCTAATGTTGTTCCTATGGTTACTCCTATTTGACCTATCCCTGCACTGAATCCTCGCAAACGTAGTTCTGCTTCTTGGCTCCCTGCGTCTCTCCCATAGAATAACGATAAATGTAAATTGTACATACCATCTATGTTGCACCGCATTGTACCGTCAGCTAATAGCTGTATATAATCATTAGCGTCATTTACTGCTGGGCCAAATTCTACTTTTATTCCATTTGCTTCGCCTGTACCTGTCGGGTCTTGTGCTGTTGCAACGCTATTACCACTTAGTACACGCTCTGTTCTCATTCCTGTTGCTGGATCGAATGCACCTGCTAAAATTCCATATGGCATATTGTACCTCCTGTACGCTTTATCCCTCGTGTATTACATAAACCCCACCTGTAGACGCGATTGATATTTCACTCGTCGGTACTACAAGCGGTTCATAGAAAGCGGCGTTAGCAAGTGGTATTAAACCACCACCTCCACCGAACTCGATTGTCCCACTACCTGTAATAAATACTATAAAGAAGTATGTTCTATTTTTGTTAGCGGGTATTACTGTATCATCTGATTCTTCATACGAACGTGTGTTCGCTCGGTGTACTGTTCCTGACATAGTATGTATCCTCTAATCTTATAATGTTATTGAGCTACAATGGAAATTACTAGACACTTCGTATACATCACCACTTGCCACTGTTACTGGGTTTGTTCCGTTTACGTTACCACTGTCATTAAACATTGTTACCCAACTACCAGTATTATCTATTCTACCGCTGATCTGGTGGATGTTTGCACCGGATTTAACAAAACCACTACCAACACTATTGTTAGTTGCTGTTAACCCTGTGAACCGTGCGAGCATGTTTCCTCCGATGCTAGTTGTAGTTCCTGCAACTAGTTTTGCGTGTACTGTTGCGATACCTTGGTATGTGTTCAATGTGACTCTTGTTGTCACTGTACCGTTACCTACAGTTACATTGTCGAATGTTCCTGTTAATGGTACGTTGTCTGCTATCCCACGTAGTCGTAGTGTGCCTAATGCTGACGCATTTTGCAATCCGTAGCGCATTCCTGACACCTCTAGGTCAGTTATGTTCCCTGCTTTAGCTCCGTAAATGTATACATCTTTCGTCTGAAATGTACCGTCTCTAGCTATCAGAGGGTATATATCGTTGTCTGTGTATACTACGTTACCTATATCAAATGATCCACCTGAACCACCCATATAGACGACTAAACCTGCTGTTAGCCCTGACCCTTGGTTGTTAGATACTTTAATCTTATCGTGAGTTGTTAGTTGGTCACTTTGATTTACAATCAAGAATAGACAAGAAGAATCCGTTGTTTCTAAACTTCTGCATTCGTTGTTTGCAAACAAGATTCTACTAGAACCTTTCTTTGATGTTAGTCTTACACAAGCCTTGTATCCGTCATTTGTTGGTTCATCTAGTAGTACTATATCATTTCCCAATATACGAGTTCTATCCAGCAATCCTGTATTGGGGTTACCACCACCTATGTTTTGGTTGTAGAAATCAACTGCTGTTTGTGTTACTTCAAAGTTGTTACCTTTTATTAGTGTCCCTTCAACTAACGAATCAGTAAAATTCGCTGCTACCCACACACCTTGATAATAGTTCTTAATAGTGTTGTTTATAAACTTATGACCAGAGCCGTGTACTTCGTATGCTACTCTACCTCCGAGTAGTGCAGTTGAGTCGAATGGTGCAGCCGTCTCAAATAAACAATCATCTACTGTTACATCTGTCGCCCATCCGTAAATGCTCGAATGGTCTTGTGTGTCTTTACCATTCTCTTTGAATTTACACTGTGTGATTTTCCAGTCTTTACCTAGCAATGCAGACGTAGTGTTTGATTGTGCCATTAATATACATGAGACACCTGCGTTGTTGTTGAATTCTACGTCGTGTATACGAACATTATTACCTCTCGCTACGTCTGTTCCTCCCGCTGCTGATCCAGAGAACCCAAACATGGCTTGTGTTAGAGTACCACCATTTATTAGGTTATTATCACCGTTGTTATCGATTATCCCATGCTTCAGCCATATGTTGGATTGAAACTCGTTTGAGAAGAACATTCGTAGGTGGGTTGGAGTACCGTTTGATGATTGCCCATCTGCCATCTTTAACGTAGCCCCGTTAAGGTCTACATTCATACCGCTTAGTATAGGTAGGGTAGCAAGTACTGTTGCACTCGCCTCATCAAATGTACTTATCGTAGCTACTGTTTCCAGTACCTCAGCTTCGTTAGCTTTGATCATCCGCTTATTAGCTGATGCCCACTCTATCCCTTTTATCAAGTTTTGTGTGTCTGCTGATGTACCTAAACCGAAGAACCCGCACTGCTTGAATAGTAGTGTTTGTGTTTTTATCACCACAACATTACCGTTAGCTAATGTGTGGTTAACTACTTCATCAATGATGTCGCTATCTATTGTCGCTTGTGCAGATGTCTTGACTAAGTATCTGGCTGCCCCGTCATCCCCTTCCGCAGTGTAACCTTCTGTCTCAACTCGCGTACCTGCTTGTAGGTAAGTAGCCGCCACTAAGTCAGCTTTTGTCTCAAACTTCCTCAAGCTAGTGACTACCGTAGGTGTACGGTAGCCCCCTTGTTTAGAGCCATCTCCAACTACTAGTTCGTTGGTCTCTACATCTACTACTAGCTCAGCCATAGCTGGAGTGAATGCTTCTATCTCAGCGGTTGTTCCTCGCCTATGTTTAATTTCTGTTGCCATAATGTTATTCCCTATATCTAGTTTCTACTTGTACAATGATAGCAATATCACGATATGCTTGGTTGAAATGCGCTCAACGTAAATGTTGTATTACAATCTGCTAGCGTCAAAGTACCACCTGCTACTGTACGTATCTGAAAAGAGTTTGCTGCTTTAATACATCGTTCCACCGATCTCTGAAACGTGCCGTTTGAAGTAGCAGTTATAGAATAATTAGTATGGCCTAGATTATGAATAACCGTGTAGTGACCAGCGGCAGTACGTGTAGCTGACCACCCAGCAGGTAATATATAACTAGATGCCCCAAAAGCTCCAGCATCCTCTCCCGTCACGTCACCCGCAAATACAGTACTTGCAAGATTGGTTGGAATATCTACGCTACTATAAAACGTCGATCCTACATCTACGTGCCTACATGAATTGTTTGGAAGTATACATAACCTACTAATATTTGGAACATAGTCGTTGTACGGCGTGAACGCACAGCCTACTGTGTTAAGGTTTAATTTACCTGAAGTTCTTATATTGTTTGTTGTATACGAAGCACCAGACACCCTGTTAAAATTGACACCTGTTAGGTTTGCCGTTATTCGTCTACCTCCTGTTGATGCTACCTGAAGATCGAATCCGCCTCTATTACTCTCGAAGTAGCAACTTTCAAATACAGGGCCAACTTCACCCGCCGATGCGTCTATCCGAAGATTCACTGCACCTGTTGTATCGTCACCAAAAGTTCCATTACCCTCAAAGTTACAGCCAGAAAATAGTCCATTAGCCATGCCACCGAAGCCATCATAAGCCATTTTTGTAAGTAGTCTGAAGTTACAACCGTAGTATGAATTAGCGTTTGGGTCACTAGCACCAGTAGCTTGTTGTGCCACTATCCCTTTAACTGATTCATTAAAATCACATGTGTAGAATGTTGAACTCAAACATGCAATATTGTTTAAGCAAGCATTTAGGTTATGGAAACTCACATTACGTAGCGTGAAGTATGCCAAATCTTCTAACCGTAATCCCTCTGCTGTTCTCGATGTTGGCGTTGCTCCCCCAAAGCTGATGTCCGCAAATTCAGTATATGCGTGGCTTGCTGTAGTTGTAGGGTTGTCTCCAATGAAATGTAAGATTGTCTGGCTGTCAGTTTTAGCCAGCCACACGGTGTTGCCTTTACCTGCGCCACGTAGTGATAGTCTACGTTGATTGCTATTAGGTGCTCCAGTTATCCCCCTAACATCTACCACTACCTCATCCTCCACCGGATACGCGCCTCTCGGTGAATATAGTTCTCCTCCGAGGACTAGCGTATAATTGATAGCTGCTTGTATTGATGGTGACGCATCCGTAGTTTCATTAGCCCCAAATTTCCTTATATTGACTATGTATCCATCTAGGTGAAGTTCTAATACTAATCCATTGTCCATTAGATGGTCAGCAAATCCGTCTACTTCTCTAGCTGCCACCACTCTGTAAGTGGCACCACCCCCGTCTCCGAGAGTCACATACCCAGAAGTAGTAATAAGGTCTCCTATCTCCAAATCTTGCGCTTTTGCTATTGGTAGTGTCGATAGATTATTTACTATATCTGCTCTTGTTACCTGTCTATGTCCTCCCTGCTTCGTACCATCACCCAGCACTAGGCTCTTAGTTTGTGTGTCCATTATGAACTCACCCACCGCCGGTGTGAATGCTTCTATCTCAGCGGTTGTTCCCCTACGGTGTTTTACTTGTAATGACATCCTATATACCTCCGTAGTCTAGTGAGTCACTTACGTCCTCAGTTACTAATCCGTAATCTTGAAAGTTATTTGGATCAAACTCTGGTGCTGATGCCATTCTAGCATCGATTGTGTTCGTTACTTGTAGCTGTGGCATAAAGTGTTCTGGCTCCGTTGAGTCTACCCCACTTAATGGCCCAATCATTTCGTCACCAGTGTTTAGTATAAATTGTTTCTCTGGTGTCGTAGGGTCTGCAAATCCATCACTTAATTCTTCATTAATCATCAACGCTTGTACGAATGAATCATCTAAGTTTGATTCCCTTAGTATTGCGCCATCTTCGTAATCATTGAATGGTACATTTCTCGGTACTACCCGCCTAATGTAGAACTCTATACCTATTGCAACGGGAGTACTTAGTTCTATTTGAGAGTCGCTTATCCATACATAGTCTAACTGTACTGTATAATCGTCCCCAGTATATACGTACACATAATCTCTTGATACGTATCCTAAGTCGAATGATACCGGATAGAGAGTTTGTACACCGTCTCCTACATTTGTACGTATGGTCTGTGCCATGTGTACCTCCTGTTATCTTCTTTAATCTTCAAATGTTTCTTTAATCCACGTGTGAATCATATCTCCATACGCAGTGTTTCCTAATGGGACTAATCCCTGTGCTGCTTCTATCTGTTCTCGTTTATCTCCGAACCCAGAGTCGTAGTAGTCCTTCATTAGTCCCATAACAGGTATTTGTCCTTGTAGTTGACGATAGTCTCCTGTCGTTCCTGCTTGGTACGCATCTAGTACTATATCTTTTGCGTCTGGGAATATACCAAATTGAGTTATGTATTTATCAACTTGCATTTGACCTTCATTTGGCTCTTTCCAATCACTACTCGTTATTGCGGCTGCGCCTGTCCCTAGTGCCGCGAACTTGCTGTATCGTACTAATCCCGACATAGCTGTGTTTAATAATGTAGCTGTTACTGCTTCCTTATCTGCGAATGCTAATGATCTACTTAACTGTTTGTTATTAGCGACTATTGGCATCTGCCTAAATTGGAAGATTAAAGCCATCATTGGTCTGTTCATCCACGGTGGTAGTTCTCCTACATGTGTACGTTGAATCTGCTGCGCTTCATCACGTATTAATGCGTACTGGAACTTTTCTCGTGCTGAGCTAGGCCACTTATCTACATTTAGTTTCGTCGGTAATCCATCGTCACCGTACTCAACAATATTTTTAAATACATCTTGTAGTTCAGTATCTACTCCGTTAGCGTCTGTTAAACCTACATCGGCCATACGAGCATTACCCATCTTGCCTGTACCGGAGTTAAAGTGTTTAGCTACATCAAGTACAAAACTTGCTTGAGTTACTCTGGATTGCGCTCTACGAATTGCGTTGTATCCTGTTGTTTTTCCTAACAACCTACTAGCTGGTGCCTTCAATGATCCAAAGGTTGCTTTGTCAGCTAACCATAGAGACATCTGTCTTGCTTTATGCACTTTTGCTAGTTCCGCTTGGTCTAAATGAACGCTCTGCCTATCGAGCCATTCCAAGTCGTCTGTTACGTTGGAGATTGATTGAATTTCCCTTATTAGCTCTCGCTCATTCTCTACTTTTCCACCTAATTTTATGACCTTCTTGGCTACTGGTTCTGAACTAAATGTACTAAGTACTGACCGTGATATTACTTGGCCTGTTTCGATTAACTGTGCTGTTCCTAAACCACCCATACGTGTTAATGCTGTTAAGTCTTTTAACTGACGCATTTCCTGTGTTAATCCACCACGTGTTGGTCTACCAAACATCAAGTTCATTAAGTCGTCGTAGTACTGTTCGTACTTCTTTGTATTAATGTTTTTATCAATACCTTCTTGGATCATATTCTTCTTCAATGAATCAATGTCCAATTGTGATGTCAACATACCGTCTGTTGATTTTGATAATCCTACCCAGCCAGCCATACGGTTTGAGTATTTAGTTGCTACACTCATAACTTCATTATCTAGTAAATCTAGTATAGACAAACCTTCAAATTCCATCGTCGTATCTAAGTCAAGTCGTTGTTTCGCCCTACTATCTGATACTGGTAGAAACTGATCAGTCGGTTCTTCTCCTTGCTGTCTAATCCAATCGATCTGCCTCTTCGCTAGTTCCCTAGCTTTTGATACATCTGTTGGGTTTACACCATTAGTTGTTGACGACTGATACGCCCTTGTGAATAACTCTTCTACTTTAGCTTCACCATGTTTGTTTACAGCAGCCAGTAATCTACCCGATTGCCATACATGTGGAACATAGTGTTTTACTTTACGTGCTTTAGTAAATCCCCCGATGTTAGACTCTACTAGTTTACCGTGATTGTAGTCCATGTATTTATCCCATTGACTAACGAAGTCTATTACTGACTTATCTAGGTTACTTGGTAGTTCTTTCCCTTGTCGTCTGTACTCCTGTATTAAGAATACTTCTCGGTTGAATTGAGCAACTATCTTACTATCTGCTCCAGCCTTTTGTTGAGCATTCATACGCCCTACGGCTGTTTTACCTTTCGATATTGCGTACGAGTCCATTGCTTTCACATAGGCTGGTGCTATCTGCATCATTGATTCTTTATATACTGTATCGCGTATTATACCGCCTGTAGCTTTACGACGAATTGCTCCACCGTATCCTCTACCGATCTCAGTAATCCTTGACCCAATATATTCTAATGATGTCATCTTACCGTTTTGGAATTTAGTACCTAAGTCTTCTGTGATTCTTGCTGCAATACGTCCTACACTATCTAATATACCTTTTGGTTTCCTAGCTAATGCAAATGCTTTCTTTTCACCCGATTTAACAAAGTTAGTAAGTCCGGTATTAACACCTTCTAATGAATCTTCTACCATTTTCTCATAAGCTTTATTAGCCTTACTTTGAATGTTGGTGTAGTCTTCCGTAGATACTTTCGTAGTTGTTTCTCCAGAGTTCCCATCAGACAAGATAGTTAATTCGTCCTCAGTTAGCGGAGTATCTACTTTAGTTTCTATATCACCTTTCGGAGCTAGTTTCTGCTGTTCTGCAATTGCGTGTGATGCCCTTATAACATCCTCAACATTCTGCCACTGGCCAGCTTTAACCATCCTATCCATCACTTTGGCTTTATTTTTTAACAAAGCTTTCTTAACTACTTCTAATCTCTGTGTTTGACTTTTATGCTCGGCTTTACCCTTTATAGTTTTAACACCTAACTTACGTATGATGTCTTTATTAAGTCGGTTTTTTAACTCTGTTAAAGTTTCAACACTTGGATTCTTATACGCCTGTTGTGTTGTAGTATTAGTGTATGATCTTGGTAGTAAGTCTTGCTCTGATGTATCTCTTACGAGAGTAGTCTCTTTTGACTTCTTAGCCTGCTCAATTGTGTTAAGTAATTCTTTAGACCTAGCTATATCGTCTGGTGTTGGATCAGGTTTACTTTGTAGTTTGAATAGTTCCTGTTTAGCGTCGTCTACTGAGTAGTAGTCTGGGCTGTCAGGGTCTTGCTCTGTACGAGTTTTACCAACCTCGACTTCATCTATTCTACCTACTCTATTAACTTCCTCCCCTACTGCTACCCGACCATGTTGACGTAGTTCTGCCAACCTAGTGCTATACTCTGATGTCTTCGGTGTCAGCCCTTCTTTTTTAAGTTGTGCTGCAATCTCCTGCGGTGACATTGGTACTGTCTTACCGAACTGTTTGGAACTATCACTATACGGATTAAAGTCACCGTACTCCTTCTGCTCCATACGAGTTGCTACTAACCCGTTTAACTCTTCTACAGCACTTGTGAATTCAGCACTGTCTTTCTTAGCTGCCATTCTATTTAGTTCTACAACATCTTTCAGATATGATAATTCTTTTGGTATCTGTGTTGTTAAACTAAATACATCATCTGCACTAGTTTTACCTTGTATTGACATCCAATCTGACTGGTGTGCAAAGAAGTCTTTACTACTCATTGGTGTAGTATCATACCCATCCCATAGCTCTTTCTGATTACGTAACATTTGTACATAATTTTGTAGAGTTTGTACTGGGTTAGCAGTGTCTCCTTGTAGCAAGTCAGACATGGCGTTCTTTCTATTAAACGTCTTTTGTCTGAATGTTACGGCTTCTATCGACTTCTCTATTGACGGAGGTACTTTACCATCTGGAAACGCTGACGCTAAATGTAGTATGTCTGAGTTAAGTTCATTTGCTATTACTCTAGCCTCTGGTGATAAGCTTTTATTATTAAGCCCAATTTGACTATTTAACAATTTACGAATTGCTGTACCTTGTTGAAACACATCTGCTAGTGTACTTGCTGCTGACGCGAATCCTTCTGGACTTATTTGTGTTATAGCTTCCCACGGTGTGAACGTAGTACCTGTAGTTTGTTCTACTTTACTTCTTGTTCTACTTTCTGCGGTCTCTACATTTACCTGTTCTTTAACTTCTTGTAGTTCTGGTGTTGCTGCCGCTTCTGGTTGTCCTTGCTGTTCTACATGGTTTTGTATTTGTTCACGTTCTAATTCCCGCGATCTTCTTGCGTCTTTCACATAACGCTGGTACAGAGGTTTTCCTGCGTACTCTACTAAACCACCAAGTCCTAATCCGAATCCCGCGTCCACTAGAATATCTAGTTGATAGTCTTTCGCTGTGTATGTGTGATCACCAGCTAGTCTTGGAGTGTTTATTGCTGCACCTTCTAAACCACCTCCAGCGGCCCATGTTCCCATTAGTGCTGTGTTCCTAATTAGCCTATTGGATGTCCAAAGTTTTACACCTGCATTAATACTTTGGCTAGTTTTAATTACTGGCCCTGCTGTCAATAGTGTTAAAGGGTCTACTATTATTGATGCTGCCCCATAACCTAACTGTGCATACCACTCCATGTTTTCAAATACACGATTGTTCTGAATATCATCCATCAATTGATCACGTAACATAATAGCTGACTGATCGTTGTACTTAGATGCTTCTGCTAATATAGTTGCGTGGTATTGCTCTGGTAGACCTTTTGTTAATTCTTCTTGAGGTACATCAAAATCAGTTCCTAGTCTACGAGAATCCCATAACATTTCCATATCAGCTAAATTTGATGCACTACCTAACATTGAGAATGATGTACTCATCTTTTCCCAGAATGTTGCTTCTTTCTCTGGTATAGGACTGTCCATCAAATGCCCGTTACGCACAGTCCGATTGTATTGCTCTCTGATAGCTGGGTCTTCCATAGCTATCCGCATTGATCCACGAAGTGTATCACTACTCTCCATTTCAATAGGTCTGTTCCAAGCTGATAACTGGTGACGATAACGCATCACCATATCTGGATCACCGTATAAATCTGCTGTTGCTTTATCAAACTCTTCTTGTGTTGCATCACCTTCTTTGAATGCTGTGTACGTGTTGTTGAATCGCTCGTGTTTAGCAGTAACAGTATCAAATTGTTCTTTTGTTAACGGTTGTTCTGCTGTACCAAACTGATACGGTACATGTCTACTATAGTACTCTTTATATTCATCATGCTTTAACGGGTCTGGGTGCTCACCATATTCTGTGTAGTATGTAGACATTTGCTGATCTAAAGCAACAAGGCCGTAGTCAACTTCTACACCATCAATTACACGGTTTACACCTGATACCTGCCTTCCAAAATGATCACGACCATAGTCATGTGTTGCTACAGGCTTACCTTCTGGTAATACATCTTTAGCGAAGTCTGTTGCTGCATCACCTTGTGGTGTGTTTAAGTCTTCATTAGGATGTACGGATTCTGGCGTATTTATATAACCGACACGCAACGTGTCGTCAGTGGTCTTTACTGTGTCACCATCAATTACACGTTGTATATCTGACATAAAGTACTCCTCTGTTCCTCTATTTATTATTACGGAAACAACAATGGTTTAACCGCTTGTAGTTTCTTCTGCTCTTTCATCCAGTTGTTAAGAAATGTCTCGCTGGCTTTGTCTTCTAATTTCTTAAAGTTAGATCGTTGGTCAAGTGTTTGTTCCCACCTCTTCATTACATCTGGTGTTATATGTACAGGTGCTTGTGCATCTTGTGAATCCATAAAGAATCCCTCTACACCATCAATTGTTGATAAAGTCAGTCCTCTTACTTGGTCAATCCTAGTAAGGGGTTTACCATCTTTATCTTCCAATTTTACACCGAGTGTTGCTAAATATGGGGTTAGCATACTTGCTGATGTACCTTTGGATTGTTGTGCTCCATCCATTAACTGCTCAAAGTTATACTTTGTCGCTTTGTTTAATTGTTTACCATTAGTGATCACACGACCTTTATAATTTATCGCTGCGTTAAGAGCAGACTTACGTAAGTAACTCTCCGCCGATTTCTTATCACCTTTATAAACAACTAATGCTCTGTCGTATTCTTCCATATAGTGTGCTAATGATGCACCTTTTGGAACTTGCCCTGTAAAGCCTTGTATTAGTGATTGTATACGATCTCGTTTAGACTCGTTTTCTCCTAACTCCCACTGAATCCCATATATGTCACGGTTTCCTTTGTTAGCTGAATAAGCGTCTAAGTCTTTCATCACCATATCCGAGGTTTGGCCTATTGACATACCTCTACGTATGATTTCGTATCTATCGTAGTTATCATTACCTATTAGTGATTTGAATGTATCTTCATTCTGTTCAAATTGAGCTACTGACTGCATTGCCACAATTCCACGTTCGTTTAATTGACCCTCGTTGTTTACTAGGCCCTGAAATCCATTAATGAATGTTTCTATTGACCGCTTTACAAATGACGAATCTACTTCTTGTCCATCTATACGTCGTGCTATCGACTTTGCTATCTTAGGATTTTCAAGCAGTACTTTTGTAGCTTCCGCATTACTTAAGTCTTGACCTGCTTGCCGTGATATTTCTTCTACAACCACTACATCTAATATGTCTTCCAAATCAGATTTCTTTGGATTCTCTTGGTTTAATACACTAGCCCTCTCAATAGGATCGTCAGTTAGTAACCCTGCTTTAATTCTATCAATACGTGCTTGTTCGTCTTCTGCTTCTAAACCATCTGCCGCAGCTTTCTTTGCTAATCTGTCTAACGCAAGTTTTGCTTTATTCAGATCATGCTCTGCTTTATCGGTTTTACTTGAACGTGATCCTAATGTATTTAATGAACCCATTGCTGTTTGATATATTGCTGCTGCGTCATTCAGGTTTTTAGCATCAAGTGCTGCTAGCTGAGTGTCGCTTACTACTAATAGAGCTTCTCGATTAAAGTCTGCATCATACGCGCTTATACCTTTATCTATTGCTACTTGCTCTTCTATTGTTAAACCATCCACCCAGCCGTTTGCTTTAGCTGCATTATACGCCCCGATGTTACCTTGCCGTAAAGAGTTCACAAGGTTTTCATTAACTACTTCTTTCCAAGCGAAATCTGTCATACCTTCTGGCTTAGTGCCTTTATCAAAGAATATAGATGCTTGTTGTAGTAATCCTTGTGCTTCTTTTTGGGTACTTGCTAATGATGCGTCTACTGTCCATGTGTCGAATGTTTGTTGAACTTGCTTTGAATAGGTGTCTCTTTGTTGTAGCTGATTGTATGCGTAGTGTGCTTCATACTGTTTAGCTGCTAACTTTCCACTTGATGCCATCCACGCTTGAGTTACTAATCGCTTGGTCTCGGCATCTTCCCCATAAGGTTCTAATACTTTATCTAACCCTTCTTTCAGTTTTACTGCGTACTCTTCCGGTGTTTCACCTGCATACTGATCTAATGTTGATGCTTGTTCAAGATACGCTGAGTTAACTGCGTTCTGTGCTGCTCTCTGCTGTGCTGCTCTGTATTCAACATTCTCACCAAAGACTGCTTTCTCCCACCCCAGATTCTTTTTATTAGCGTCTATCTGGTTTATAGCGTGGTCAGTACCCTGTCTTATAGCTGCGTCTGTAGCACGTTGTTCGTTAATATTTGTGGCTGTTGTCTCTAGTTTCTCTACTAGTGCTGCACCTAATGCTTCACCAAGTTGGTTTACACCAGTATCTAGGGATGAAGCCTGCTTTTGTTTTGTTGCAACTTGCCGCTGTGTATGCTTTACAGCGGGTGGATTAACCACCCCTGCATTAGCGTCACTCGTTGCATTACGTTGCGGTGAACCAAACTGTGTCATTTAACTTCCCCATAATGCTGGTAAACTGTAACCTTCCGATGATAGTGCTTCACCTATTTCTAAGTCTCCTAATTCAAACGAACTAAACGCCGACATTAACTCACCTACATAAGAAATCTCTGGTTCTTGTATAGCTAGTAATGATGATGCTTGGCTCCCTATCTGTGCTAGTTGACTCTCTGTTGCTTGCTCTGCTTTCCGGTTTGCACTATTAAGTGCGAAGGCTTCATTCTTCTCTGTTTCATATAATACATCTTCCACTGATCCACCCTCGACCCCTGCGGCTGCTGCGTTTACTAACGCCATTGCTTCCGCTTGGTCTTGGGCCATCCTGATTTGTGTGTTGGATGTAATCTTATCTTGCTTTATAGCAGCTATATTTAACTCCGCTGTGTGTTTAGCTTCTCTAATATTAGACTTCTGTGCTGCTATCGCGTAAGCCTCATTATATGCTGCTTTGGTCTGGGCGTTCTCACCTGTCGCCATTAGTTGTAGTGCTGACATTCCAGACATTGCAGCTTGTGCGTACATTGACATATTGTTCTCCTCACATCCTCTGCGCTGTTTGGAAGTATTGCCCCTCCCAACTTATTCCTGCGATTGTACATCCTAACCAGTTGTCACAGTAGAACTCTGCTTCTGCTAAATTTGCATCTTGTGCAAACGAGAACTTATGATCTCCTGTGTAAAACGGTACACTTCCAACTACGTTGTCCAACCCTCCTAAATACCTACTGTTAAACTCTTGATCATCTGTATCATAGTAATCAGATATGATGTGCATTTTAACTTCATTTGTTTCTACTAAACTTAAAATGAACTTAGCTATACGTATTCTATCTGTGGTTACTGCGATATTATTATCATCGTATTTGAATGGTCGTGTTGGTCTGTATCTTGATTCGTATAACTTTCCTACGTAAACATCACCTACTGCTATATCTTCATTGAATGTTATTACGTTTGAAGCTAGTGTGAATTGTACTTTATTTAATTCATACTCTGTACTATCTCCACGAATTACAATTATGTCACTCGTGTCGTAGTCTGCATCTAATGTTGCCGTACTTCCATCAGTTGGTAACTTTACTAAATCATCTAGGTATACTTCGTTTACTCCTGTCGAAACTCTGGAGTAAATATCTATTTCTTTTAATATAATGTTGCCTTGTTCATTTACAATAAGTGTTAATCTATCGTTTCTGAACTCGATGTCTAATATCTCAGAATTACCTGATATAACCCACTGGCCCCATGATCTCTGCCGACGTTTCCCAGTATCATCTGTGTACTGCTCATACATGAATAATTGATTAGCTGCTGCACCTTCTGTTACAACTGCTATCATTTCTAGGTTAGGGCTTGCAGTCATTAACTTCACACTACCAGACATATATCCAATTACATGATGTGTTAGTGGTGCTGCAAAATCTTGGTTAGTATCCCTCTCACCAGTGTACTCTTGTAATCCTGTTGACGTTCCATAATCAATCGGGAAGAATATTGAGTTACCAATTGTTACTGGTGGTACGTTTACCTGACACTCGTATTTTGTAGTAAGTGTCATTGATACAGTTTCCGGTGTTATACCTTCTGATCCGTCTATCTTAAACTGACCATTAGACGATATAACTAATAGGTCTCTATTATGAGGAACTATGTGTGCTAGTCTATCGATGGCTACTGCACTCGATGCTACTGATACTGTGTCATTAACTAATAGTTGTACAGCCGACTGTTTCCAAAAGTTTGCTGGATCATCTACCTCAGACATTATCACGTTATTCTCCGATACGAATACTAATCTCTTTTGGAAGTATCCTACATTTGTGATTGTCTCACCAACGAAGTCCGGTTGTGGTACAGAGTCATCATCACCATTTTGGCGTTCTTTGAATGCTATTGTATTAACTGTAAATACATTGTTGTCGTATACACAACTAAACGGCATTGTTGTTGTATCTAGAGCATGTGGTTGTTCAGAGTTTCTAGTCTCTGACCATACAACTTCTTCTAAGTACTCACCTGATACTTGCTGTGCTGTTCGTTCTGCTTGTAGGTAGTAAGTTCCTTTATCGGATGTTGGGTCGGGCTTAATAGTTATTCGTGTGCCTACTACTGCGTACAACGGTAAGCCTTCTGTGTTCTCGACAGTGTTATTTATTGCTACACATGATCTATCACCTTGACCTGTTTCTATCTCTAGGTCTAACCAATCAGCTCTACCATCTTCCCAAACTGCTACCGAGGAACCTAGTGCTACTGCTGTCACTCCGGTTATACCTGTGTAACCTGTCTTATACGCTTTACATACAGATTGAGATACATCGTAATTAGGGTTTACTATACAGCCACCAAAACCATCATCTATATATGGTTGGCAGTAGTTTATGAAGTTCGCATCAATAAATGGATCATCTGGGTAATCAGGATTTGGTGCTCTTATATCGTAAGTACCACCACCATTTATGTTTGCTGCTAATTCTAATGCTACTTGATTTGTCGCACGAGCCTTATCTGCTGTATCATAATCTGGGTTTGTTACCCCTAAATCTGGTATTGTGTATGTTACTACATGTCTAACAGTATCACTTGTTGTTACATTTACTTGTACTGTTTCACCATAGTTTAATGCAGACACCACGTTAATGTGTGATACTCGCTCTATGTCTGCTAGATCATCATCAGTAGTCATTTCTACTACTTTGTCTGTATTTATAAAGAATGTTTCATGATCTACAGTTTGAGCCACCATGTTGTTCCCTACATAACCTGTTGGTGCTGTAAGAGTATTCCATAATGTATCATCTATATAGATGTGTAAGTCGTCTGTCAGTTTGTCTAATATAAAACGGTATGTTACACCTTCTCGTTCATACGAGTGGTATAATATGTCACTCCCCGTGTTTCCTAGTAATAACGGTGCAACCCACTTCATAGGTGGTCGCCTTGTTAATTTATTAACTGGGTCTGACCTGAAATTGACTTGTAATCCTGCTTGTCCTTCTGCCCTATTACGTGGCGCTAATGTACTAACTCCGTGTATAGGTGTCGGGTATGAACTTTCTATTCTCATAATGTCTCCTATCTGTCAGGATCACCGTGGAATCTACGGTTATTACGGTTGTAAGGTTGAACCCCTGCTCTTGCTTGCAGAACTCTTGATTTATTAAATGTGTTGTAGCGACCTTCTTCTAAGTCTTGCTTCTTCACATCTATCATAGCTTGTCCTGCTGATATGTTTAAATCCTGTTGTTTTTGTGGGTCTTCTAATTCATCCCTAACAAACTGTGACCCAGCTAGATATGCACAATGCTCTTTCATACAATCCGGCATATCATCCCATTCTAATATCCTCACTTCTCTGTATATCTCTACAGGGCCAGTGAATATAAATGTGTTGTCGTACTTATTGTAAAGCTTCTTTCCACGTTTGAAGAAGTTGTTGTCCACCGCTACTAACGAACTTATTTCATCCGGTATTAGTATGTTACCTACATCATCTGGTGAGTAGGTTAAATTGTAATCTATGTTGAACCACCAACCTCTTCGTTGTGCTTGTCTACGAATACGGTTTAATGTCGTTTTCGCATTAGAAGCATCTGGGTGTGGTGTGTCTACATTGTTTACAGGTGAAGAACCAATCAAACGTAATAGCATATTTAATGCTTCTAATTCGTTCATTATCTTTATTCCCTTTAAAAAGAAAAAACATATATGGAGGGATTCCATATACGCTTGGTGTAATAACACCTATAAAGCCCACCCCTATGAGGGATGGACTCTAAGGTATCACTACCTGCTATTAAGCAGTAGTTGGTGTATAGGTGAAGATACCACCCGCCATTTCTGCGCGGTTAGGTGTCACACCATACGCAAGGTATGAATCAATGAACCACTGCAACTCGATGTCGCTGTAATAGACTTTAGAAGTCAGTGGGATTGTTTCACCTGCTAGTAATGCTTTAGGCATTAACAGCAGAACCTTACAGTTTACATCTGGCTGTACTACGTCGTAAGCGTTACCGTTACCTGCGTTTGACAAGAAATGGGTTTCACCTACATCTGCCTGTGCTGGGAATCGGTTAGTAACTTGTAGTCGCACACCATTTGACTTGAGTACAGTACCACTTGCGTAGTCACCATTGCTTGTAGAGAAGTCTTTGTCTAGCAACTTGTCATTCTTCAATAGTGTGTAGTATTGAGCAGGACGTACTAGAAGTACTGCTTCCATAATATCTACATCTTTCTCTTCAATCGTCTGACATAGGTCTTGGATTGCTAGTTCAAGTAGTTCTGGATCGTCTTCGTCACCATCTGCGCCCAGTACGATTACTGCACCACCTTGGAAACCTTCTGGTGCTGTTCGCACACTGTTAGAAGGTACTGTTGGTGCTGTACCTGCGCCTACATATACATGATCTTCCCAACCACCTACTAAGGCAGTACCAGTTACCGCACCTGATGCGTCTTTAACGGGTACTTGGTTGGTAATCTGACAAGCTTTAATTGCTTGTACGATGAATGATTCATCAAAGAATTTACCGATCTCTTTACCGTGCTCGATACCTACTTCTTTACGTACATCAATGTGCGATAGGAAATCATCCAACAAGAACTGGTTAGTTCGTGCTAATACGATAGTATCTACTTTCACAGAAATGTTATCGAATGTAGGACTGTGATCCTGTGGACGAACTCCACGCTGTACTTTCTGTAGCTGCGTGTGACCAATACGGTCGTTCGTAATAGTATCTGTACCACGTACTGATTTGAACTTAAAGAACTGACGCATGAAAGAGTCTTTCAAGAATCGGTGTTCTACTTCACCACCATACTGTTCGATATATAGTGGGTTAATGTTACCTGAGTCAATCCCCGCCTGATGGCCGGAACGTACTTGGTTATTTGCTACTGGTTGGTTCAAAATTGACATTTAGCTTGTTCTCCTAGGAAATGTCTTAATGTTATATTCTCCATGCTGCATTCTTAGCTCCACTACACATGGATGGAGAATAATTAAATGCCACGCTGCATCCCAGCGGTACGTCGTTTGTCTAGTGCTGCCATTTCTTGCGATTGTCCATATATGTGACCTTTCGCTTCTAGGCTACGTAGTTCTGAAACGTATTCCTGTTTACTTAGTGGCTTAACTCCGAAGTCGTTTGATGTAGCGTCACCTGTTAGTAGGTCTGCTGACTGTGTAAAGTTCTCCGAAGTTTTAAAACGACTAACTAGATCGTCTACTGCATATTTCGCAGCAATACCACCCTGTGCTAGAAGTTTGTTGATTTCCACACGCTCATCATTAGGGACGTTTTCTTTAGCCCATCCAGCCAACTCTTTCCAAGTTTCTTCACCGCCTTGATCAGTAGCCCCTTTAAAGGATTCCTGTACTTGGTCGAAGATCGCTTGGTCTCGTTTGTTAGCCTTGTCTTTGTTTGCTGTGTGAAATCCTGATAGCTGTTCTGCTACGATTGAAGCTACTGCGTCACCATGCTTATCTGCTAATGCTTTAATAAGTTCCGGTGTTGCTTTACCTTCATTCTCTGTAACAATACGAGCTACATCTTGCGCGTCTAACCCCGCCTCCGTGATTAGCTTTTCTACTTGTTTAACTACTGGTGCTGATAGGTCATACTCTCGCTTCTGATCCCCTTCCCCACCTTTGTCTCCAGTATCATCACCTTGACCGCCTTTATCATCATCTTTATTAGCTTGATCTTGTGATTGGTTTTGAGACTGTTGATCTTGTGATACTGGATTACCGTTTGCATCTAATGATTTGTCGTCTTGCCAGTTTTCATTGGGTGATGCTGGTGCTTTGTTCTGATCATCCGCCGCGTTGTTTTGGTTGGCCTGCTGTTGATCAGTGTTAGCGTTCTGTCGGTCTGTCATTGTTGTGTTCCTTGTTCTGCTTCGTTAACTGCACCTGCCTCCATTCCGGCGGCTTGTGCTTGCATCTTCATTCGTTCTTTAGATTCTTGCTTGACTTTATCTTCGCCTTTCAAGAACTTCTTATAATCCACACCGTGTCCTGCACCAAGTACAGCGATTACATCACCAAATTCCATACGAACTTTAACTTCATCTGGCACATCTGCAAGGATAATCATATCCTGCATAAATGCTCGGAAGTTATCTAACTCACTATTACGTGATAACGATTCAAACCCAGTTACAATCACTGGTTCGATGTCTGTAAATGTTTTATTTTGTTTACGTAATAGACGTTTAGCTAATGGTAGTTGTAGTTCTGCTGCTAGTCGTGAGTACACTCCACCTAACGAACCTTCTAGTTCGTGTGCCTGCATCCTAATCTCTTGTGCTGTTACTCGCTCTGCATCACGAGTTACTGCTGTATTAAGCAAGAATGCTGCACCAATACGTCGTGCTACTGCGTCGAACCTTTCATTAAGAAAGTCTGCTGCGTTGGTTACTTGTGCTGTATGTACATGGATGTCTTCTTCTCTACCGTGTACATATGCTCCTGATGGTGCCTCGGTTATCTCTCGCACATCTGTCATACCAGTCGGGTCTACTAGATTCTTTAGATCAGTTACTACTGTCGTATAATCTAATATTGCTTCTGCTAATGTTGATAGTGTATGGAAGTCACCTGCGTAGTTCTCTACTAAACCTGTGCCGTAATCCTTTCCTCTACATAAGTTCCATGTTAAGGGAATCCACGGTAAGTTATCTTTGTTGTATATACCCACTCGTTTATGACAATAGCAGATGTCTTCTAGTTCTTGCCATACGAAGTATCTTGATTTACCTACTCTGCATATACCTGTGTATATAGATATGTCGTCGTTTGGACTATATCCTTCTGTTGCAGCTAGTGCTGCTAATTCGTCGGATAGTCCCGATACAGATTTTGTCTCACGTATAATAATCTTAACTGGTGTACCACGTAGATCACGTTTGATAGTGTAATCTCGTAATGAGTACACTTGCATGTCTGCATCGTCTGGCATGAACAGTAAGCCGTTACCTGTAATAATAAGGTGTTGTGCAGCGTCGTTCATTGTTACTCTAGCATTGATCTTGTCTAGCTCCCGCATCGAATCTCTCTCTGCTTGTGCTAGTGCTGCATCAACTTGTGCTCCTGATAAACCACTTTCTGCTACTGCTTCCCGCTGCTCTTTTGTTAATTGCATACGGAAGAATGGTTTTGATGGTTGGAACAAAGTCATTATTATCTTATTGGCTAAGTTCGTTACTGCTTGCGCTCCTACCGATTGGTAGTCGTTCTGCATTTCGTCATATTCCATCAACGGATCGTCTGGGAATATGTTAGGTAGAGTCCAACCGGCGTATCGTTCACATCGTGTTAATACTTCATCACGCGCATGATCTCCACCTTGGAATTCTCCTTTTAGTAAGAAGTCATTGTTTAAATACTTCTCCTTGAGAGTTTCTGGTTTCATAATGATTCCTCAGATGCTTATGTTAGATGATACTTCTTCATCTTCATCTAATTCATCATCTACCTCTAGGCTTATCTGCCCTAGTTGGCCAGTACCTTTCCCCTCTGTTTCCGCAAACACTTCTGCTTTCCGTGCTTGCTTCTGGTCTGCTAATTGTTCTCGTCGCGCTTTCTTTTGCGCTTTTCTACTTCTATCAGCAGTGTATAATGTTGTGCCTGCTACTACTGCGGTTGCAACCCAAGACATTGTTGTTTCTCCAAATGGTTGTCTAAGGATTCATAATTTGGTGCTATGAATTCCTTTTTAATTTCCTGTTGGTCAGTAGATGTAGTCGCATGGAACACTGTCCAAACAGTATCAGTTACAGCGAATCCAGCTCGTTTAGTACCAGCAGGGCTTATGAATGTACATGGGGCTTTAATCTCTCGTAGACCTTCTTCTGTAGCTACTTTGATTATCCCTTGTGAAATTATGTTAATTTGATCATGTAAGTGTATTTCACCTACTAATGACGTTCCTGCTGGTATTATTATTTCCCGTGCGTATACACCTTCACAGTGAATATGCTTCGGTTCTATATGTACCCCATGTTCTGGCTCCTGCTCTTTACATGCTCTCTCAAACTCCATGAGTGTATCACGTCGTTCTTGTCGGCTCATACTGACCCAGTTGCTCTCTGTTAATACTAATTCCATAATTTTAATCCTTATTAGCTACACTCTTACCCAAAGAAAAAGTCTGCTTTCTCGATGTTCTCGATATTATATGACCCTTCTTTTGGCATAGTCATTACGTCTACACCCATTTGTTCAGCCCATTCTCGCATTGGGTTATGGTTCTTATACAGTATTAAGAAAGACTTACGGATAGCTTTAAATAGTCTTTCTGTGTTTCCTGCATGTGTTCCAAAGTCGTCATGTATCATTGCGTAACTGTCTACATCTGTACCATTAATAGTCATTACCATATGTGTACTGTCTATACTGTGTACAAAGTTTGGAGCTATCCCGTTACGTTGTTTACTATACGCGGGTTCTCCTTCTCTGTTGAAGTCCCGTAACCATATCTCTACTTTACCGTCTAGCTGTGTTACTACTCTGGTTGCATCCACTTTCTTATAGTACTGGTATACTGGGAAATCCAATGGTGTTAACCATTTAGCGTAGTCTCTTCCTGAGTTCTTCTGTAACCAGTCCATACCTTCTCGCGCTGCTATTACTACTTCACTAATTGATTCCCATAGTATAGGTGTTAAGAATCGTGCGAAGTCCCATTGGTGTGATTCATCTAGTTCAAACTTACTCCAGTTGTCCATCACATACTCCATAATATAAGTACGTGCTGATTGCTGTGTTGCTCCATACGGGAGAGTCATTACTGGTCGTTTAGCACAACTTCTTGCTACACCAACTTTCAACCACTTTTCAGCTCTTGGGTCGTCTATCTCTTTTAGCTTCTCTGTGGTTACATCTGCAACTTGTTGATATATATCCTCTGGAGTACTACAAGGCATTAAGTTTGTAGCGGCTGCTCCTACTTCGTCTCGTAACATTGCTGAGAAATGTTGCAGTCCATTACAACTACCATCTAATCCAACTGGTAATTGTCCTGTTGCGTTGTGGTCTCTACCATAATCACAATTAGCCCACTCGAAACAGAATGCTAGAAACTGGTATGGTTTGTCTGCACTACCCCAGAAGTCACGGTGTGATATTGGGTCTGATACTACCTGTTTTATATATGGTTCGTGTTCGTTGATCCAATTTACTCTATCTTTATATGTCAACTTGTCTTCACCAAATGTGTTAGCTCCATGTATGGCTAACCACTTGACTCCATCTTTACCTAACACTACAGACTTTGCGAATCTTAACAGACCTTTTGCTGTGTCTGCTCCCTGTGGTGATAGTCCTGATGTCGCACAATATATACGTCCTCGGAAGTCACATGTATATGCGAAGTACAACCGTTCCCAATCTCTTAGCTCCTTAGCTAACTTGTGACCTTGGATGAATGCTAATACTTGACCTTTACGTTGTTGCTCTCTTCCGTAACACCGTTTGGCTATTATCTTCCAATTTCTAATCTCATCTTTTTGATCGTCTGTTAGATCGTCTTTGTCAATAGACTTTAGATGCTCTGGGAATGTGGGTGGTTCTATCCTTTCCTTGGATGGCATCCCTATACCTAACCCTTTGTGATATATCTCTTCTTGTACTTTTAACACAGTGTCATTAATTTGCCACGCTGTACGTTGCATCTTGTTAACTGCTCTAATGTGCTTGTGTGGTATGTGTTGTTCTACGAATTCTTTATGATCGTTACCTTTAGTTTTCACAAACCTTAGTCGTAGGTGTGGTGTATGGTATCCACCCTCTGTTAATGAAGTCCACGGTCTTGGTGGTACTTTTAATGGCAGGTATGTTGGGTTTAGTAACCCTCGTTCTTTCTCGAATTCTGCTGCCCATTCATCAAACTGTACTGTTGTGTCTAACTTATTAGTAGTCTTACCACGGCTACGTTCTGTATACATGAAGATTATGTCTCCAAATACATTTAGTATCGCTCGTAGAATCCTTACACCTATCTGAACCTTCTCGGTTGGAGACCAGTCATACCATTCTATTTCAAAGTCACCAAACTTCTTCATTAATACTTTATGTTTGTGTGCGTAATCTGTAACATTCTGTTCTGCGAATGATCGTCTTACAGTATCATAGTATTCTGGATGTGCTGCTTCAAACATTTGACATTTCATATCAGCTTCTATACGTGCTGCAATATCTAATGTCACTTTTAATACAGTATTCTTCTCACGAACTTGAATAGCTTTGAGTACTGCCTTTAAGCCTATGTACGCTATCTTCAAGTAGTCGTCTTGGGCTACACTCCTAATAATAGTGTTGTAGCTTGCTGCTCTTCCACGAGAACCACTTTTAACTAAATCTTCTAAGTAGTCTGCTGAGTCCTCTAGTCTATCTTTAATAAGGTAAGACATAACATCTGTTGTGTCTCCCTGATTCTTTTCTCTAAGTCTGTCTTGGTTTGCGTAGTATCGTTCTGATCCACGGCGTTGACATTCCTTTTCCCACTCGACTTGCTGACTCAAGTTCATTTTATTCTCCTATCACTGTGTACTCGTCTTTAAATTGAGACTCAGTTTTCCAATATTCACGATGATCTTTTGTCTCTCTGTCATGTATCATTAAATATCCCTTTTGTTCTGCATGTTCTCCTTCCAGTAGACTATAACCACGGTATATGTAATATTCTCCATAAGTCATAGGTACTGCTAGTACTTCTTTACTACTAATACATTTTAATCTATTACTCATTACTGTTTTACCTTTTTCTTAGCACGTACTGCACGAGCCTTAGCGTTTCTCTGTATACGCTTCTGTTCTGGTGTCATATGCGTTGGGTGAATTAAATTTATTTGTGGTTTTGAGTGCTTACTTAAATACTCACCTAGTCCAATAAGGTAATCATACGCATGTACTCCTTTATGACCTAGTTGTGCTTTTGTCTTGACTCTACCCTCTGCCCCATTACAAGAGTTATGTACCGCTTCGCGTATGAAACCAGTGTAATGACAATGGTCTAACACTGGCTTATCCACTTTTGTAAAAGGCTTACCACAAATCGCACATTTGTTACCTTGTCTCTTAACCAATTGATCAAGTACACTGGCAACTTGGTTTGATTTAAGTTGTTTAATCAATTTCTATACCTTTTAATTCTTGTAAGTCTTCTATGGTAGCGTCGTACCATGAAATTGAGTCTATGTCTTTCCCGATACCACCGGCTACATCTTGAGAATAGTCTACTCCTAGCGTTCTTTTCTCTATCTGTAGTACCAGTAGTGTAGTATCCATGAACCGTTTTTGTAGCCTATGGCGTGTTCTTCCTGTTATTGTAGTTTCCATTACTTTACACCTTCTGTATACTTATATAGTAATGATGCAGCACAAAACTCTCTATTCACTACGGTCAACCACGCGTATCTATATTTATCTAATTTTACTGGATACCATGCGAACCATTTATGTATACCTTGTTTACGTATGTGTATTATCATTAATCTATATCCTCCACACGTTTATCAAATCGAATTGATTTAAAACGTGGTTCCCGTAGACTACCATCTTTAAGTCGTTTCATTGCTTTCACTTCAACAACCTTATCTAGTATTACGTCTTCGTTATTCCACCATTCGTGTCGTTGTGCATCAGTCATACCTGATACACGATGTTTGTTACCTGCACTATCTAGTACTATTAATCCACCTAGTGTTCCTGTGTACTTACCCTCACCTTCAAACATACCTACTACTTGTAAGTCAAGTGTTAGTTCTTCCTTAATTTTCATAAGGTCGAAGTTCCGTTTCTCCGGCATATAAACACTATCTACACGCTTTAAAATTAGTCCCTCACCACCTCGCTGCCAGATACTTTCTGCTTCCGACTGCCATAGGTCAGGGTGATTAGCGTGTCCCAGCAGTGGGCTGATACGAACGCTAGGAGAGTCTATTCTTCTGACTATTTCCTGAGCAAATCCGAATCTCTTAGTGGCTGGCATTTCAAACTTCCACTCGAAGATGAAGTCATGTACACGTAGGTAAACATCATCTACCTGTTCGTACTTACGGTTAAGTATTCCGTTAAGTTCTGAGAATGAATCTATCTCTAAACCCTCAATCATTATCTCGAATATTAGTCGACCTTTTACTTGTGGTCGTTTCTCACGGATTGAGTTAGATAATTCCACCAATGATGGTATCTCACGCATTGCTCTTGAGTGTATTTTACATGATGGGAAGTCTAAGTAACCGTACCAACCGTCATGCTTCTCGAACATCATGTAGTTGTGTCCTACAAACTTTGGCTTCTTTTTGTCGGCCTCAGTGAATAGGTGTAATGCTTTCTGTGGTTTTATGTTCTGACTCATGTTGGCCTCCTAGTGCGTCTCCCCAGAAGCCCATCGACTTCATTACGTATTTAACTCTAGGTCGTGGTACTCCCACAGCTATAAAGTATTCTGTTAACTTCTTTTTGTTTGTACGAGCACAGTTGGAGTCTGTTTCTACAATATGCAGAGTTTGACTCTCGTCTTCTGATGCTTCGTTTATCGGTATTATGAATCTCATTTCATCGACCTCACGATTTTGTCAATAGCTTCCGTTATAACCCTATCGTTGTAACCGTGCTCGTGTAGTAGTATTTGTAGTTCTGTTACCAATCCTATCTGTTCTCCAAATATATAATTAGAGAATCCTTTTCGTACGTTTTCCTTAGCTATAGCTAAATGTTCCGCATTATCACATGCTACTCTGTGACCTATCTTAACTCTAACATCATATACTACGCTCTCTGGGTAAGTGAATCGTTCACTTCTGTTCTCTTCCACAGATACAAATGATGGTAATGTGTTCCTTCGTGCTCTACGTTCTTGTGTAGCTACCGCTTCAATATTATCTAAGATGTTTGACATATCGATCTAAACTCCTCTACTATTTCTAACTGTCTTTTAGACGGGTTTATCTTTAGACCACATGTTTCGTGTAGGTATTTTAATATATCCCACGGATCGTCAGTACGTTGCATCCATAATAGGTATGCTTGCTCAATCATCCTTTCAGATGCCATAGCACCATAGTACTCCCAGTACAACTCGTAAGTACGCTGTGCTGCTTCCTGATCAGTTGTTACACCTTTCAGTACTGTATATGCTTTAGCTTCACCACATGATACTGCACCATTCTTACGTGCTTTACCTGATTTTAGTGGTAGATATTTATCTAACATGAAGTTACTAATCTTTTCTAATCCTGGGATGTTGTCTGCTGTGTCACCTAGAATCATTTGGTGCCAAAACCATGAGTAACCTTCACCTACTAGTTTTGGTTTAACATTACCTACTTCTCTATACTCTGTATGGCCGAAACCATCTATGAGATATAATCGTCCGGTTTTAGGATCACAGTGGTATCCTTGACCCATCCATAAATCTTTATCACCAGACATAATTACTGATGATTTTACACCGTGTTTCTCTATACGCTCATGTTGGTATTTAACCATCATATCATCTGCTTCATAATGCAGATTGAACACTGGTGCCATTATGGTTGTTGAACCACTATTTGCTAACATATGGCGTAGTTCTCGTACACGTACTTTAATAGGTGCATCTGGATCACGGTTATCTTGGTATGGCTTTAATGATGCCATATCCTCTCGGCCTGATTTAGTACCTAATGTTATATGTGCATTAACAAACTCTGCGCCAGCTATCACTCGTTTCATTTCAATATGATCTAGTAAGCGTTTAAAACTTTGTGCTGTTGTTTCGTCTAAGTCTGATACTTCATAACATGCGAAGTCTGTATCGTATTGTAGTACACGGTCTTGTACTACTGGTCGTGTTATTGTTTCTGATTTTGCGGCGGTTTCGCCTAATTTCTTAAAGTCCATAATAATTCCTTCTCATCTTCTGTGGTAGGACAGGGCGGCTTTCACCACCCATCCGTACTAATCGTCTAGGCTAGGTACATCGTCGTCTGACGGGTCTCCAGCGGCGGCTCCGGCCAAATCACTAAGAGCAGGATCGGTTCCTTCACCATCTTCCTCATGTTCTTCTAATGTGATGTGCTCTTGTGTTAGAGCTTGTGTTGTAGAACCTTCCCATTCAATGTTCTTCATAATGAGTTCTTGAATCCAGTTCTTGGATACCATCTTCTTCTCTTTGGTTTTAGGGTCTTCTACTTCCCGTTCACCATCGATAAAGATCGATTCCCACATTGATATTACATCATCGTCTTCTAATGACCCGTTCTCCCAAAGGAACACTTTTGGTGTACCATCCAGCTCTGCTACTGGTATTGGTGTTTGATTGTTTGTGAGAGCATCAATTTGTACTGGTGCTTTCAATGACCATGCTCCAGCAAGGTCTAGGTTGGCGTAAGTCTTCTTCTTAGCACCTTCACCCGATGTATTGTGATATATCTCACCTAAGAATGGTAGGCCAATCATCTGTACGAAGTGGTGGAACTGTCCACCATGAGCTAGATTCATTACGTTGAATAGCTTTTTAAATCCAGAAGCACTTGTTGCGCCTTTATTCATACGGATTGTAATGATCGCTGGTACTTTCTTACCATCAATATCGATCATATGATCTGGATGGTTCAGCTCGAATACAAGCATAGCTTTTAATGCTGGCTTATATTGTGGGTTCTTTGATTCGTGTCTACCTGTTTCGATGTAATCACGTAGTCGTAGTAGTGCTACGCCAGCACGAGGTAGTTCGCGCTCGAATGTTTTGTTCTGTGTCATGTCCTCAGATTGTGAGGCTGCTGTTCCTAATTTACTGTAATCCATTGTTCTTCTCTAGTTTGTTGTTGTTTGCTTGTTAATTTTGCTTATAAAACGTGATGCGTGGCAGTTTAATTTACCATCATCACTTTCTACTGTAATATAATGTCGTCCTGGGACTATCCCATATTGCTCGTCGTCTAATGCTGTATACTCTTTACCCGCAGTCAACTGATGAATATCTCGGTCTCCTACACATATAAGTATCTCGCCTTTCTTAAACATGTACTCCTCTCATAGTGAACATATCTGATCCTATTTCTGTTTCACACGGAAATGGTACTTCCACTTCTAATTCTGGATACGCTGTGTTAAATACTTCTGGTACGGATTCTAATATAGTCTGTGCCTTTAGTGCTACTTGTTCAATTACTTCACTCTTACCATCTAACCAAACGCAATCATGTACTGTGTTTACTAATAACACATCACCGTTGTAACGGTCGTTTTCTAACATGTGTCTGAATAATATGCCGAGCATAGTTTGTACTATTTCTCCACCTAATCCTTGGACTGGGTAGTTCTTCCGTTCTGTTGGGCTAAATCCTGTGTACTTCCCGTGCTGGTGTAGAAATGTAGGGGTTATTCCTTCCCTCCATATGTATCTTGTTCCAGTTGGGCTATCCCAATGACTTTCACCCTGAGTAAACATAACACCATCAATAAATAATTTATTAGCGGTTGGTATTCTACTCTTATTAATACTGTCTTCTAATGCTTTATCGAATGATACAACATTAGGGTATAACTTCTCTTCTGCTGCTATAAGCTCGTCAACCTCACTTCGCGGCATACCTGTTTCATTGGATATGGTGTCTGCACCTGCTCCGTATGCTCGTTGGAATGAGAATATCTTAGCGTTTGTTCTTCCTTTCTTATATTCTGTGTCTTCTACTTCGTGACACATCTTCCATACGTGTTCGTAGTCTTCACCTAATTTCGCTGCTAATCTTTTACAGTGGAAATCAACCTTGTTGTTTAAATCTGCCATTAACTGTGGATCACGTGATAGTACACCCTGTACTACTACTTCTAGTTGGCTATAATCTATCTCAGCCATCTTCCCATCTTCTCCGAATCTTGATACAAACATCTTCTTGACATTTGATGTATCACCCCTCGGTACGTTTTGTAAATTTGGGTCTGACGATGATAATCGTGATGTTACTGTACTAGTATGGTTTAACTTATGATTAATAATCCCATCATCAGTAACTAGTGTAAGCATCCCTTTTCGTTTACCCTTCTTATCCTCTTTCCAGTAATACGTTCCTAAGTCTTTATCAAGCCCAGTGCGTTTTACTAGTGCATCTGTGAATTTTAATCCACGCTGTGCTAATTTAGCTATTATCTTCGCACCAGTTTGGTATAACGGTTTGTCGTAAGCATCTGTCTGCTGTGATTCCCATCTACGGTCTGGTTTTACATAACCATCGAATTCAAAGTAATGAGGTTGTTTAGCACCTTTTGGTTTGGTTAGATCATCAACTTGTGTATTCTTAAACTTACCTTCACCAGCCCGTTTACCCGATTTAAATGTATCTTGTGCTTTGTACCATTTATCCTTGTATTGGAATCCTGTGTCTTTTGGTACTTCAATTACATATAATTCACCAGCTTTTAAACACTCTGTTGGTGGTATTGCTACACCATTAAATACAGGGTATTTTACAGTCTTTTTAGAACATAGTACGTTTCCATTTACATCTGTGTGTGCTAACCATTTGTCGTACTTAGCTACACCACCGAATATTAGGCATGATTTATGTACAGGGCTGTTCCAGTTGAATGCTAACTCTTCTGGTAACTCTGGTATGAACGCTTCTAGTTCTGTAGTAGCTTTTTCTAATTCGATAACTAAATCGTCTCTTAATTCTTCACCAATACCTTTGTCGCAGAACACACCGTTGTATTCCATTTCACAAGTTGCTAGTAGTCCGTCCATACGAAACTTGAGCATCTTACGAAACTCTGGTGGATGTTCCTCTTTCATACGTTTGATCTGACCTACGTAAATCTTCCAAGTGTTTGTTACGTCACCTACGATGTCTTTACCATCGCCTATTAGGTAATCGGTTAATAGGTCTCGTGGTATTTGGCTAGTTAAATAACCCTCTTCCCACAGTTCTTTTACTGCATCAATCTTACAACCACCACCGTATTGTTCGGCAATGTCGTTCATGGCACACATTTGTACATCTTGTGTGTGACCACCTAGTAAGTACTCCGCGTATTGTCCACAATAAATTGTAGCTCCACGCTTTAGTGCTGCTTGAAATTCTGGCTCGGCCCATACCCATAAGTTATCAAACTTAATGTTGAACCCAATGAATACATCACCTTTACCCATCTTACGTAGTATCTCTACTGGTAGTACTGGTTCTCTGTGCCATGCTGTATAATATTGCTCATATGGCTGTCCACCATTGACTGACCAACCTGCTTGAACTACATAGTTCCGTGGGTCAAATGGTGAAGCCTTACGTTTGTTTAATATATGGTTCTCTGTTTCTAAATCGAATGTTAATGCTATCATTTACTTTCCCTCATTTAATTACGGGGTAGCACTCCCAAGCCTTAATGTAATTGCCATACAGTGAAGGAGACCGTAGCTGGAGTGCTACTTCGTAATTAAGGCGTTTTATACTGCGCCACCAGTCGAGCCTGTTTAAAGTGTCCAAGTTCATCCCTACGATAAACTAATCCCTGCCACTCCTATTATACTGTAGGTCAGTGGTTCCTCTTTTACGTGTAACGATCCACACACGGACAAATCCGACTGTCTATCGGGTGTTAAGGTCTTGTCTGACCCAAAGTTTATAGTCATTAGCAGACTAGCGTCTCACGCCCTACGCATGTTTTCGTGTTATTAGTCACGGTTTTAACGTCTTACTAGACAATTTATCTTACCACCTCGCAGCATAGCCACGTGTGTCAACATGTACGAATGTTTTGTATTTACCAATCCCTAGTAAGTTTGCGAATGGTAAAGACTTAACAAACATATACAGTTCTTGTGGCGATACACCTTCTATATGAATATCTGCTACATCCACTAGTGGTTCTTCCTCAGTAAACTTATGTTCGCTGTTTTTAGCACCACCTTCTTGTGCGTTATGTTTTGCACAACGTGCTCCTGAGTGGATTATTACTGCTTTACCGTTGAAATGTTGTTTTAGTAGTTCTAACAAAATCAATATGGTAATACTTAATCCACCCCCACCACAACAAGTACAAACCATCTTTGGGTCACTTACTGGGTTAAAGTGTTTTGTTGTTGGTATTGAATAACTTTGTTTCATAATACTCCTCGTGCTAAGTCATATTGCTCTTTATTAATTGGCTCTACACCCATAGTATTACAAATTGACAAGTACTCTGAATACTTTTCCCACTCCTTACGTTTGGCTTCATGTTTTGCGAATAGTCTTTGCTCTATTCTTGCAGCTTCTTGTGGTGTAGGTATGTTTAACTCTGAGTGTTCTTTGAATCTTTCTTGTGCTTCTTTAAATTCTTGCTTTGTCACATATGGTATTTGTACACTTCTACATACCGTGACGTATTGTCTGTACTGTCTTTCTAGTAATTCTTTTCTACGTAATATTTCTGCGTGTGCATAGGTTGCTGCGTATACTATACCTAACATTATTCCTCCAATACTTGACGTTCTTTGGGTAAGTCACGTACAAACGCAGATCGCTCTGTGAACTTCTCTGGGAACCTTGCTCGTAGTTTAGCGATTACACGGGCTTGTTCTGTTTCAAAATCAGTACCAATTTCATCAAACAATATTGCTAAGTACCATAGAATGTCACCAGCCTCTTCTTTAATGTTTGTTACATCTAGTTCCCGCCCGTAGAACATTGACTTTTTTAATGCGTCTAATAACTCACCTGCTTCTGTTACTAAACCAAATGCTGCGTGTGTTATACGTGTGTTCTGAGGATAGTAGTGCGGTGATTCTGTTCGTAATGCGTCTTGTGTAAATGTCTTGTTATCCATACTTATTCCGTTGGTTATTTTGTTGGTGTAAAATCTATCTCACACATACCACCTGCACAAGCTATTTCACCTTGCAGGTCTGTGTTATTCTCTGTTTCATAGATACTCCCTAGATCAATGTCGTTTAGGTGCTTTTCAAGTTCCTCAAATTTCTCTTTGGTTATATCTTCAAATGGAGCCTGTTGATAGGTTCCACCATTATATGATAGTAGTGAAATTCCGTTATAATCGTTACGGTTGTTCCACATCCATTCTGCCACAAGTCCCCATTCATCATCCTTTACAGATATTGTACAGGAGACGTTGTGTGTATTATCACCATTGTTGTGTCCGTGACGTACCCAGTCTAAATTAAATATTCGTACACGCTCCAACAATTCTGATGGTGTTTCGTGTCGTAATATAGAACCTTCTGGTGCTTTCTGTGGGAATGAAGCGATAGCCCCATTCTCCACCATGATGTCATCTTCCACTAACTCTGGAATCTTTTTAACAAGGTACTTATATAGTTCCTCGTCTTTCCCTAGCCTCATGCGTCTGATGTAATAATCGTTATGCCAAGCATGTATACCTGACGCACTTCCACAGACTAAGGATGATGTACCACTTGGTTTAACAGTAGTAGTTCGTGCTGCTGCGTTGATACCGATGAGTTTCGCTACTCTTTCGTTCTCCGCAATAACTGCTTCTGCTGCTTCTCTCAAGTCGTACTGTAATACTGTTCCACTACCGATCCCCGTCATGCCAACGCCAATCAACGCGTCTTTCTCCGTGGTTTCTTTCCACTGAGGACGGAGGTAGTGGAAATCAGTGTAACCTGCTTGTAATGTACCAATGAAGGCGGCTGCTTTAGCTCGCTTATTCAAGTCCTGTTGGCTTGAAACATCAGAGGCATTAACTTCACAGAGGTTACAAAACTGATATGGACGTAAACCGATCTCACAACATGGATTAGTACCCCAATCTATGTTACTCGTCCAGTATATTCCTGGCTCACCACATCCACTATGCTCTACTTTTCGCATAAGTGTCATGAATTCTTCTTTTGTTACTTCACCACGTGGTAGTACGGCAGAGTTGTTTGCTCTACCTCTATGTGGATTATCTTCCCACCACTCACCTGATTTACACGTGAGCATTTGCTCGTCGAATCTGTCGAATAGACTAATTAAAGCTGCTCTTCGTATACCGCCAGCAAGTACTGCATCTGCTATAATACAACATATGTCGTGTACATCTATTGGTCGTAAGTACTCACCACGTTTAGTATTTAGTAACTTCTCTAACTTTACTAAACAATGTTTAAGCGGATCAGGCCCAGGTGCTTTACCACCTGTTGTAATCAACTCTGCTCCCTTTGGACGTATATCACGTACATCGAACTCAGGATGTTGTTTACCTAAGAAGTGTGCTTCTACTAATACTTTTATAGCGTCTGCCCAACCTTCTATACTATCACCAACTAAGAAACGTCTACTCTCTTGCCGTGTACCTACTACACGTGGCAGTTTCTCTACATGGTGTGATTGTACTGAGTAACCTCCACCTGTGCCACCAAGTAGCATGAACATAAGTTCGCTGAATGCGTCGATATGGTCAATTGGTAAATACGCACAGTTGTATATACGATTATGTGCTAACTCGATAGGTCTACCACTAAATTGTAATGACCTCATACTTGGAAGCACTTGCTTCTTATAGACATAATCATATGCTGATCTAATCTCGTCTTCTATAGTCGGATATTTCTCAATGTGCATATTCATGTTTCGTGTTACTAACTCTTCCCACGACTCACGTCTTTCTTTATCTGGGACATACTTAGCGTATTTGTTGAATACTGTTATATCACTAAGTATTTGTGTCGATGTTTGTTTATCCATCTATTTCTCCGTTTTATTTACTTGTTAGTGCTTCCCAAGCTACAGGAAATAATGGACGTATCACATAGTCCAGTTCTGCTGCGAAGTCTTGTGCTTCTACTTGTGCATGGCTATCTGATCGTAGGTTATACACGTGCGCGAAAGCCATTAAAGAACCTGTCCATATGATTTGTGTTTCCATTGATTGTGGTAACACCATACGTGCCAGTTCTGGTGCAACACCATTCTCTAGCATGTTTTGGTACGCGCCTTCACATATGTCTAGCGCGTTCATGTATACATCATCTACGATATTTTGTGTATCTTCTGGTAGGTCTTCTGAGCTACCTTGTTTGATACTTCCATCAGGTCTACCTCGCCATTGCGCTGGTTTCCAAAAGGATGGTTCTTCATCAACATACCGCCGAGATACTTCGTTCCATGAAAGACCTACTTGATGTTTACCTAGTTGTCGTGCTAGGAATATTGGTAAGTTCACACGGATTGTTATCGATGTGTGCCTGAATGGGCTTGTGTGCTCATTCGTTGCTAGATACCGTATAAGACTATCTCTTTCTAAGTCTGTGTAACCATCTGGTAACTCATTCCAATTAGTATCAAATTGCATTGATACACGTGCTGTGTTAGCGATACTATTGTCGCTACCCGCGTGTTCTAGGTATTCGATCATAGTATAGTCCCACCATGTCTAGCACGACGCACATCTACTGCGATCTCTTCAACAGTACCAATTACTACCATTGAACGAATCTCTGAACCGTTCCAATACTTTACCCACACTCGATCTTTCACTTCTTTATGTGGTGAAACTTCTGATATGTTTGTTAACGGTACTCCAATTTCAATTTCGTCACCGTCTTGTGTTACTCGTTTAAATACTATCATGTCTACTCTCTCCTGCTAGAGCGAAATAAGCTGCACCATCAACGTAATCATCTTGGCGGTATTTACCACCTTTTGATCTTGCCATTTTTAGCAATACCATAAAGTGCCAGCCTTGCTCTTCTGTTAAATTTGTGTCAAACATTTGATTAAATGCTCCAACCGTTGCTTCCATTGAACGCTCACCTTCTACGTCCCTTTGTTCTGCTCTATCATCTATACACATAGCAGCTTGGTACAATGTACGTATTGGTAATGATTCTATTGATTCTATATTCTTATCTTTCATATAAATCTTCCCCGATCTGCATCGAATGTTATTTCCTCTCGTAGATCAGGCATACCCTCTTTCTTTGATTTGGTTTTTGGCATACTAATACCACGTTTGTTTTGTAATAATGGATCAGCGGATGAACCCAACATAATAATCCCATCACACGCACCTTGTTTACCTGTCTTACTGTCTTTCAACATATTCTCTGATGGGAACATAAGACCTGTACCCTCGTTACTTATCTGACTTGTAGGGAACACTGGGCAGTTATACTTCACACCTAGTTCACGCGACCATTGGTATAGTTGTTCTAACTTCTGATCTTCACGTATATCCTTACGAGTTGGGAATTTCACATTGTCAAGCATATCTAATACGATAGCTCCTACATTATCTATCCCAATACCTTCAAGTATCTCTTCAAGATGGAAGTTGTTTTTACCATGTATATCGTATACTCGTACACGATCTGGTGAACCCATTGCTTCTATGTACTCGTCACGTAATGTACCTGCTCTTTGCTTTTCTGCTAGTGTTACGTTACTTGCATTTAAAGCTGACATAATTTGTCGTGACATAATACGTTGTCGTCTTGATTCGTTGTTGAACCACACGATAACCTTATTATCTGGCATCTGTTGTGCCATACTCCAGTTAAGGAATGTTAAGAACGATGTCTTACCTTTTCCTGGTCTTGCTGCAATAATGTATTGGTCGCCACCTTGTATTTTACGATAGTGGTCGTTCATTATTGGTAAACACCATGCTAATCCTTCTTCGTCTCCGTCACCACCTATTGTGGAATCATCGAAGTCAGCGAATTCTGTAGCTGCTGTTCTTTCTAATGTTTCTTTAACTCGTGTTACTAGGTTGTCTACTGCGACAACTACTTCTATTTCTTCACCTTGTTCATACTCCTGTACTACGTTAGCGACATCAGTAGCAAACTCTAACTCTAGTAGTTGGTTTATAATGTTCTTCTTAATTGACTCTGGTACGTCTTCTTCCATACGATCTATTAATGTATTGTAATAGTCGCAATCGCTTTCGGCCATACCTTTGTGCCAAGTTGTAAAGAACATACTGCGAAATGATGGGAAGTCTATTACTTGCTCTTCCTCATTCAGCTCGAAGTACTTACTGATATCGTCTGTTACAGCTTTTGTACGTTTGTCAATAGCTGAACGTGGTATGTACCGATGAACTTTATTATATTGTTCTCGGTACTTGATTATACGTAGCAGGGCTAAGTCTACCACTCTACTAATCCGTAGTTATTATTGAGACACTCTAAACCCACGACCATGTAATCAGACAACATCTGAGTTTGGTACTCTGGGTGTACACCGTGTTTATGTAGGTGTCGTACATGAAGCTCAATGTCTAAGGATAGTAGTTTTGCGTCCTCTTTAGATATACCCATTTCAATAGCTTCCTTATCGTGTAAGGCTGCTACTATTAACTCATGGTCTAATGAGAAGTCTAGGTTGTATTTTATATGTATTTCGTCATGCCACGCTCTAAAACATAGTATTGCTAGATCGCTAGTGAATATGTTGTTTTTACTTCCTCCACTAAATACGTATATTACCCCATCCATTCTATCTTTCTTCAGTGCCGCTAAGGTCTCTGGATTATATTCTGCTAAAGGTTGAATAGGTAGTAAGTTATCTACGCACCAATCTATAAGTATTTGCTGTGTTCTCCCTGACAGTTGTGGTAATTTGGTTTTGGTTGTTTCTTCTGGTTCCTTGTTCCACTCACACTGCCCACAGGCGCAATCTAACCCTGCTGCAATAAACTCGTCGATGTCGGTCTCTGAATAACCGAACAATCGTCCTAGTAGTCTATGCTTTTCTTCTGCTGATCTAACTATTACTGATGCTCTTTCAGAAGATAGTAATTTAAACACTTCGTGCAAGTGACTATTTTCACGTCTGGTTACTGTTAGTAAATTCTCGTCGTGTTGCATAACGCTTGCTACATGCTTTAATTTCAAAGCGCGTTCAAATTGATCTGGTTGTTTATCTTTTTCTAATGATGCAAGTGGTTTTAATCCTACCATTACATACTCTAATTCAATATTTTCATGTGGTGCTATAGGCATAATATTTCTCTTATTTGCTGATCTGTTAATTTTTTAGGGTCTTTTATTGTCACTATGTTATTAATCTCTGTAACAAGTCCGATTGTTTTACGGATTGTGTAAGCCCCCCGCCGTCCTGCGCGGTCTGAATCAAGCCATGTAGTTACTTTTTCATATTCTGACAGTCTTGCTGCCTGACCTGTTGTAATTTTTGTTCCAAGTAAGGAAACAGTTGGGATGTGTTTACCGACTCTAATTGCTGATAGTATGTCTTCAACAACAACAACTCGTTGTAGATTTGTTTTGCTGTATCCGACTTGAAATAGCTCATTATCTCTACTTCTTGCTGGTTGTATATATTTAGGTTTTTGTCCTTTATGTAACGCTCTACACTGGAACCATACAAGGTTATTGCTGGTGTCGTATACAGGGAGTACAACTCTGTCAATGCTTTCTGAATAACCGATACCATACTCTCGCCAGACTGACTCTGTGATTCCACCGGAGTATAGCCACAATCTTCCATGTATTGGAATCTCTCTTGTAAAGTCATGTGGTAGCTCCAGTGTTAGTTTAATTGATTTTGCTGCTTCGTTTAGTTCACGTATCCTTGCTAACTCAGCAAGTGATTGTTTACCCTTACCAACGAAGTCATCTATATCACATCTAAAACAAAATCGTGAGTATCCTTTTACTGTGTGGTTAATTACAAGTGTTTTACCATCACCACATTCACAATCTTTTCGTAGTTTCTGGCCCGTTGGAAGGTTCTCCGCTAGAGTTAACCACTCCATTTAAAACCTCTGACATTTTTCTTGGTGAGCCGTATGCTTCTACATACGACTTCGTTCTTAAATCCTTATTCACTTTCGGTTGTGCTGCTACTCTCATCTCGACTTCTGCGAAGTCCATCTCTATTAATTCCATCGTCTTCTCCCAAGATAAAAGTTTCTATTTCTTTTACACCTTCTTGGTGTAGTTGTTTAACGAAGTTACCAACATCATCATCAGTAACAACGTCTGGTTGTTCTTTACCGAACATGTTGTTGTCCTATACTTCGTTAATTCACTTACAGACTGTACCCTCAATTGGTAACAGAGGCAGTGCTTTCTCGTAGTATACTCAATCTTGTATGAGTCAATACATTGGATTCCACACTGTGTAATAACAATAGATATAGTAATAGATATGCTGCTGTCTTCCACACTCTGTGGTGCTTTGTGCCTAGAATCTTTACTATAGTTACCGTTCCGTGCTTTCCAGCACAGTTGTAAGTGAACTAACTTTACTTATATTGTTTATGTTTATTTATGTTTGTTATTTATATTGTTAGAGATGATGGCAAATTTACATCTACCACCACCCCCAATTAACTCAGGTTATTAGCCCGTGTTTATTTTAGCTATCCAGTTCGCCAAGATCGACACCTTCTGGTGCTTCCTCTGGTGCGTCTGGTGTTTCGCTAGGCTTAACAGTGCGGTTAGCTGGAGCAGCTTTTGCCTGCGCTGCTACGATAGCGTCGTCAAAATCACCTGCGTCTAGTGCAGCTTGTAGAGTTGTAGTAAATGCTTTTACTTTACTCTTCGCTGCATTGATACGTGTGGCTCCTTTAGAAACCGCATCAAGTGATACAACGTATTTACCCAGTACAAGTGTCAGTGCTTGTGTGCCATCCTCTTTAGCAACTCGGTTGCCGTCTTTAATGACTACTTTAGCACGTGCTTCTTCAAGAGATAGTGTATGTACACCAACTCGTGCTGCTGTGTTGTTGTTTTTAACTGCAAATGCAGCTAGTTCTGATAGAGACATAATGTCACTCCTTTGTTATTAAGTGGTGAGCTACTCCACGGGTTTGTATTAGCTCATCATGATGAGGCTTATGCCTCTATTTGCGCCAACTCTTAGATTCATCCATTAGTTCTTGCAAATTCTTTTTAGCGCATCGCCTCATGTGCTTCTTGTTTGTTTCTAAGAAGTCACTAAGGATACGGTATGGTGTACCAGATTCCTCATAAGGGTTTGCTATTTTAATCTTATTCGATTTTGATAATGTGTTGTACAGACTATTGCCAACTGACATACCGTAGGAGAGTGTACTTCCCATGGATTTAATTGTCACATTCCCGTACCTTTCAACGAATGCTTTTGTTATACGCACTGCTTGTGCTTCGCTTATATGCCAGTGGATGTCTTGTACATCAAGTTGTCCATCCGTCATCATTTGTAGTACTTCTTGTGGGTCTAGGTTATTCGCCCAGTATTTACTGGTTTCCCAAGCAAGTCCTAGTGGGTTGGCTATCTGTCTGTCACAACCTAATTCAATGTTGTCTGCTGCAAAGTTGTACCCATACTTAAATTGATGTTCTTCACATACGAATAGGCCGTTAACAAATATCTGGCCCTCTCGCTCTGGTAGCAGTTCAACATCATCTATGTTTTGTGATAATGGTTCATCACTAAATACTGTTACTTTCTTTTGTAGTTCTTCTTTTAATTCCTTCGGGAATAGGAACTGAAATGTAGTATCTTCTGTATACTCACTATCTACTAGAGTTATCATGAATGTTTCTCGCTCTAGTAGCTCGTCGTATTCAAACTGTGGTTGTGCTCTTTTATCACCAAATGTAACCATAGGGCAACAACCTGCTCTTTGTAATACCAACAAAGCCAGTTTGAATCCTTCACCAAAACCACCTATACTTTCTGATGTTTTGTTTTGGCTTTCACCTAATGCGAATGTACTCACAGGTAATGTAAAGTTCTTCGTTGTTATTGTTATTAACGCATCCCTTTCTAATTCATAGGTGTGCTCACATTCCTTGTTATCAATACAGTTTTGTACTAATTCGCGGATTGCTTCAACTATACCCCACTCTTCTCGGTATTCCCGCGTCATACCATATTTGATCTGGTTCATGTTACACCTATTAATTATGTTTGTGCTTCTTAGCACGACGTTTCGCTCTCGCTTTCAAATCTTTACGTCGGTTTTGTTTGAAGTGTGATTGTCCGTATTGTTTGGATCGACCACCTTCGTATTTTACAGGTTTATGTAACATCTGCATCGGTTGTGCTTGTGGTCTAAACAACTCTTGCATAGCCATAAACCATGCCGACGACATTATTGATTTTCTTATCTTTCTCGTACTACTTTGCTTAACCTTTGTCATTGTTTACTCCTGCTATCTGTTTGATAAGTTGGTCTACTAATGTGTTGTGGTAAATCATAATAGCTATGGTCATATAACCTGCTTCCATTCCTTCTGCTTTACCTAATGATACAGCGTAATCTAACGCTTCCGTGGTACTTCCTTTGGTTGCGAATATATCAGTCTTCTGTTTATTTAACGACTTTATTAATTCTTCCTTCTGCCAAGTATTAAGTTCCATTATAAACTACCTTTCCATTACGTACTATTAGGGTTGGCCGTGCGTTAGCTCGTGCAACCCAGTTATCTTTGTCAGCGAACCTTACACCATGTCCTTCGTTGTAATGTCCACCACCTTTCACGACGTTACCTTTTATAGTATTACCATCGTGTCTAGTATCTTGCACTTTCATTGATCTTGAAATATCTTCTAATTCATACATAACTATCACCTTTGTTATAAGTTTTCTAAATACCCAGCCTCTACTTGATCTGGTGTCATGTCGATATAACCTTTTATGTTGCTGCGGTTATCTCCTTTGACTAATCTCTCTAAAAAAGGGTTTGCTAGTTTGATTACTCTAACGTACCTTTTCGCCTGAGATTCGGAACATTGTAACTGGTTTTGTATATTCTGTCTTGTTAGCGTGTTGCAGTTTCGGTAAACCTTAAATAACCTTGACCAGCTAACATATTCTTGTCTTACAGACCACGGTTTATGTGCATTAAAAGATCGGATACATCCTATTAGTATTTCTTCTACACGAGTTTCCAGCTCGTCTTCATTTTCCCACAAGATGTTCTCTTCTTCGCCCCAGTGGTCGTAAACAACAAACGGGTTTGGCATCACCATCGGTTTACGACCACCACCTGCTTTACGCTTCGTGACCATAAGTTATCCTGCTTCGTAAAAAAGTAATGATTTGTAATGAGTCATAAATACTTTACCTTGAAATTCAAACTCTATTGTTTCAGAGTCCGTGTAGTAGTACGGAACTTTAACAACTTTACCAAGATGTTTTATTGCGCCTGTGTGCATCTTGAGTTTTCTAAATATGTTTTTACCTATTGTTAACTTCTCACTAGTTATTTTTGTGCATAGCATCCATTCATTACCGCTTCTCATCCATGCTATATCTCTTTTGTCAATCTTATACCGTTGACCTGTTACTCTACTTATAAAATATGTGTTCATGGTGTTTCTCCTACCTACTGATTAAGAAAATATGTAAGCTGATTTCAACGCTTCGTTAGCATTGTAATCACCGTTACGTGGAAATTCAGGTACAGGTTGCTTCATACTTGCACAAAGGTCTGCAAGTGCGTCGTATTCGTTATGCAATGCTGCGAATGTTTTACGAATTACCCGTGATGTCTCGAAGTAATCCCCAGGATGTGACCCAATTGAATCGTGTACTGCTACTAGGTCATGGTCGCACTCGTTGATTACCATACGGAGGTGTGTTGCATCAATACTGTGTACGAAGTTAGGAGCCATTGCTTGTGCTGTCTTACGAGCATCAAGTGGTGCTGAACCCATGTTACGCTTACGAGTGTAAAATGTACCAACTCGTACAGCCATCTGTTCATCATCATCGTAACGAGTGGATGCTAAGAACCCATCCGCTGTTCTCCATGTAAACTTCTTCATACCCGCTGCTACTGCGAATTGTACACGTGTGCTTAATGCGTCGGTTAGTTGAGTAACCGCTCCTGCTGTCTCTTCAATAGAGGTTAGATAAGCATCACCTATATCCTCAGCATTAGTTACGTTCTGTCCTTGCTTCTTGAGGTATGTAACTGTGTTCGCTTTCACTGTGGTTTCAGTTGCGCCATAGCTTGTAATCATCACCGGATTTTTTGACATACCTCTACCGTATTGCTTGATTAACTCTAACGGTGTACCAACTGCATGTTCTTCGGCTGCCTTTGCAACCAATCCATACACATCTGCTGGTTTGTCGCTGTTTGTTGATTCTACACAGTTCACAGCGGTTGCTGTTGCTCTGTCTCCAGTGATCGCTGCCATGTGCTGCAACCCATTACAGGTTCCGTCCACATGACAGACTAAATTCGAGGTTCGATCCTCCCATGCCTGAGAGCCTACTGACAGCCTTTTAAGCTCAAGGCAGGCTACGAGTGCCTGAAACACATCAGCGCCCTGAAATCGCTTCCTGATGTCCCTGTGAGTGGATACGGAGATAATTGTTTCCCAATTGTCCTGTACCCACTTGACCCGATCATCGATAGATTCGCCATCCATACCGCACACGTTAGCAGTGTGTAAACAGATCGCTTTATAGCCCTGCTTACCTAGTGGCTTGTATTCAGCAAATTGGAATGCTGCTTTACAGAAGTCAACACCTTGTGGCGATAACATACCACCTCGGTAGTACATTCGACCACGTGTGTCCATTGTCACTGGGAAGTAAAACTCTTTACCAGCGTAGTGTTGTATCTCATTGTACAACTCAAAGGCTTCTTTACTCACCTCTTTCTCAATGAAGAAACGATGTTTGTACTCTTGTTGTGTGAACAGTGATTTGTTCATGGTCATATCTTTAGCTGCTTCAAGAATACAAGGTGAGACAGTAAACTTAACACGCTGTAGTTTATTCACCGCACTAAGTACATGCTTTGATACAGAGTTCGACTTGACCTTAGCTCTGGCCACAAGCTTCATGTTGGTGTTATCCGCAACTCCTACTCTCATGTTTTCCCAATCTTGTGGTACATGTTCTAACGGAGCACATTTATACGCTGCTTTCTCACGGAGTTCTTCGATTAACTCATTAAGCTCACTAGTGAACTCAGGTGTTATTTCGTACACCTTGGCTGTAATGTTGTTACCAGCTTGTAATCGAATAACTTTCTTAACTAGGTTCTTGTCGATTATACCTAGCTGTTGCATTGCTACGAGGTAGTTCTTTGCTACGGATACCATAGACGAGGATTCTATCTCTACTCGCTGATATTCACTCACACCCAACACCTCATGCTCGGTATACACGTTGTCGTTAATCCAGTTAGCAAACGCTGTGGATAACAGATCATAGTTAACCGATAAATGGTATTGTACTTGCTTTAGTACAATAACCCATAATGATTCAGACAATGATTGATCCTTAACTTGTCTAAAGTCACGGCTGTCTGTGTACATTATCTTAACGTCACCCTCTATCACTGTTGGTAGCTCGGTTAGCTTGTTCGCTAACCACTCATCAGTTGCTTCAAAGCGACCAATGTTATTACGTGCTTGATCCAGTAAGTTATTAACCTCACCTTGTACATCATCTATCTTTAATGCTTTCGCTACTGATTGTGACACGAAAGACAGTTGAGGTTGTACTACTGTTAATGATGTTGCTACTTCATTTACTGATGTTTTCATGATATTTACTCACTTAGTTATAAACGACCTTGCGGCCCATTAATCCTACCAACTTCAAAAAAGACATATGCGACTTTGTCGCTTAGTGGAGTCCAAGAGTGTCAACGATTGGTTAACGACACTTAGAACCAACGGTGTGTCTTTGTTAATCGTTATAATACGCATTAGTCTCTACCCAACATGTACCATCTTCAGTACCAATATGTATTCTCGGTACACCCATTGCTATCTGTTCCTTAACACAGTTAGTCTCCAGTGTGTATTGGTTACTAGCTCGTATCACACTATCTGTCATGGTTACTACTCCGTTATGTAAGTGGTAAGCCATTATAGCGTAACATGTGTATCTTACTAGCTTCCATACATTAATCTTTTTATGCACTATCTTTGTAGCCATACTCTTGTTCCTATTGTTTCTACGTATGTCACTCTTACGACGGTTAAGGTCTTGCTTTGTTGTGTACTTGCTCATGATAGCGCTCCATTGAATTTAAAGTTACGTAACTCCACGTTACTAAATGTATCTACATACTGCACAACTAAGTCGATAAGGTTAGACTCTTTACCAGTCTTCTCAACCACTGTCTCTTTCATCCAGTTGACGAAGTTGATTGCTCCACAATCCCCAGTTGAATCAATTAACTCTACCCAACCCGTAGAGTGTGTTGTCTTATATCGTAGCATGTTGTTATCTACCTTGATTGCGGTTACTAAGTCAGTTGATGTGTTGGTGTTAGCTATTGTTAATAGTCTTGTATTACTTGTATTCATTTGGTTACCCATTTGGTTAGTGTTGTGTTATGTAACAGAGTGTACATAGTGTGTATAGTGTGTATAACATAATCACAAAAGAGACATATCTGGGCGCAGCCCACCAAGACCACAGGTGTTACCAACGTAGTAACCATGTGTTACACATGACTATGGTTATATAGTGTTATGAAGGTACCTATGGGGGAAACTATTTGTTGGTGTGTGGAGGGAGTACCTCCTCACATTTACTACCACTTTTTAATATTTGGTCTATTTGATTATATTTGGTATACATTTGGTTTAACAATCATTACATTTGTGTACTACTTGTTGTTATTTACTATTACTTGTTATTAGTGTTTCTACCGCGATTTTATTACTAATTGCGGGTA
>Ga0209121_10000348_pt1 | contig 48921 bp, 39 predicted proteins | sample Cruoilmetagenom3_FD_187292 | JGI IMG/M metagenome (GOLD analysis project Ga0209121, IMG submission 187292) | Oil polluted marine microbial communities from Coal Oil Point, Santa Barbara, California, USA - Sample 3 (SPAdes) (version 2) | ecosystem: Environmental > Aquatic > Marine > Oil seeps ... | reverse complement strand
GCGGAGGAGAATATCTTTCAGGAATTACTAAAAAGAGACTTAGCAAGCGTTTATTGGGATGTTAATAGTGATATGTTAGCTGCCAATAACGAAGCCGGATTCTTTTTAAGGAAATACAAGAAGGAATGGGACTTTTATAATAATAAAAAGCTTGAAGTTGATGAATGCATTAATGAAGATAGAACAATTAAAATTTTTGGAGTTCCAAAGAATATTACTCAAGTTAAGTTTGCAAGTGAACTTTTGTTAAATGTTAACAAATTTGATAATACAGCTTTGGTCTTGGCTGATGAAAAATTATTGAATCCAACACTTAGTTCTTTACCTAAAAGTATTTCACAAATTAATATAACAATGGGTTATATGTTAGAAGGTATTCCCATTTCTTTAATCTTCGAGAATATTTTTGCATTATATCTAAATCAAGAAAAACTTAATAAAAAATTAAGCGCAGTCTTTTATTATAAAGATGTTTTAAATATTTTAAATAATTCTTTTTTAAATAAATTATCAGGCGGAAAACTGCAAAAAGTTATAGTTAAAATTAAAAATGACAACAATGTTTTTGTTTCAAATAAATACTTAACCAATGTATTCAATATTGATAATAAAGACTTTAATTCAACACTTTTAAAAATATTCGATTTACCAAATAGTGTAAATGAAATTATTGAATTCTTTAGTGATTTAATATTAGAAATTAAAGATTATGTTGAAAGTTTAGAAAAGGAATATTTATTTCGTTTCTATAAGGTTTTTCAACAGCTTAAAACCCTAAATGAAGAGTATAATTTTATAACAAATTTAAAATCACTCGCCCATTTTTACAATCAATTATTAAAAATTGAAAAACTATCTTTTCTAGGAGAACCATTAAACGGACTTCAGTTAATGGGAATGTTAGAAACACGAGCTTTAGATTTTGAAACAATCATTATGACATCAGTTAATGAAGGAATTTTACCAGCTTCAAAAAACGAAAATTCATTTCTTCCCTATGATGTAAAGAAATATTTTGATTTACCAACATATCAAGAAAAGGACGCTATTTTTTCGTATCATTTTCAACGCCTTTTAATGAGAGCTAAGAATGTTTATTTGTTGTATAATACAGAGCAGGACGGTTATGGTTCTGGTGAAAAAAGTCGTTTTTTAACCCAACTTCAAATAAAATATCCAGAAATATCCGAAAATATTATTGCGCCACAAGTAATGAAAGAAACTCAAAGTTTAAATACAATTGAGAAAAGTAAAGAAGTTATTAATAAATTAGAACAAGTGTTTAAAAAGGGTATTTCTCCTTCAGCATTGGCAAACTATATTTACAATCCCATTAAATTTTACGAGCAAAAAGTGTTGGAAATTGAGGATTTAGTTGAAATTGAAGAAACCGTGGCAGCGAATACAATGGGTACTGTAATTCATGAAGTTTTAGACCAATTATATCAGCCATTTATTGGTGAAGTGGTTAAGATCAATGATATAAAAACAATGTTTACTAAAATTGAGGTTTTGCTTAATAAAAATTTTAAGAAATTTTATAATAATGAGCTCATAAATACAGGAAAAAATAAACTTATTTATGAAGTGTGTAAGAATCATATTTATCGTTTTTTGAATCAAGAAAAAGAATTACTTAAAAACAATAATTCATTAAAAATAATAGATTTAGAGCCGAGAATAGAAACGAAATTATTAATTAAAGGTATTGATTTCCCCGTTAATATAGTTGGTAAAATTGACCGAATAGATGAGCTTAATGGTGTTACTCGAATTATTGATTACAAAACAGGAAAAGTAGAAGCTAAAGATTTAAAAATAAATGATTTTTCAATGTTAAGTGAAGATTATAAGTTTACAAAAGCTTTGCAAGTTATGATATATTCGTTCCTTTATACTAAAGAACGAGATTTTGATTTTAGTACACAATTGGAGGCTGGGATAATTTCATTTAAGAATTTAAATACAGGATTTTTAAAAATGAATTTTTCTGAAGGACGACAAAAAGAAACAATTATTACTTCAGAAAAAATTGATGAATTTTTAGTTGAATTAAAGAGAATAATAAAAGAAATATTGAATCCGGAAATTTCGTTTACAGAGAAAACCGATTTACCATTTTAAAAAATAAACCATGCAAATTCAAAGAAATATTTTGGCAAAAAGCACCAAACATTCTAAACCAATTTTAACGGATGTTTTTTACAATTCAAATAAAGAAAAGAAACCCCTAGTAATTTTTTGTCATGGTTACAAAGGTTATAAGGATTGGGGCGCATGGAATTTGGCTGCTGAGGAATTTGCTAAAAATGATATTTTCTTTTTGAAGTTTAATTTTTCACACAATGGCGGAACTGTTAAAGACCCAATTGATTTTCCAGATTTAGAAGCTTTTGGACAAAATAATTTTATAATTGAACTCGATGATTTAGAAGATATTATTAATTGGATTAGTACTTCTGAATATGCTAATGAAATTGACATTGAAAATATAACCTTAATTGGACATTCAAGAGGTGGCGGAATAGTTAGTATAAAAGCTTCAGAAAACGAAAAAATTGGAAAAGTAATCAGTTGGTCTGGAGTCTCTGATTTTGGTAAACGTTTTCCAAAAGGTGACGCTTTAAAGATATGGGAAAAGGTTGGAGTTTCTTATATTCAAAATGCAAGAACCAAACAGCAAATGCCACATTATTTTCAATTTTATACAAGTTTTAAAAATAATGAACAAAGGTTAACAATAAAAGATGCGGTATCTAAATTAAAAATTCCACACTTAATTGTTCACGGAGAAAATGACGAAGTTGTAAAACCAGAAGAAGCTAAAAATTTACACACTTGGGATGCAAATAGTAAACTGGTTTTTATTGAAGAAATGAATCATCCATTAGGCTGCACACAACCTTGGACTAAGAATGAATTACCAAAACATTTAAGTCAAGTGATCCAGGAAAGTATCAATTTTATATTGAAATAGAATGATTAAAAAGGTTCAAAAATCGGATGTAGAGGAGCTTTTAAAAATTACCAAAAGTTGTGCAAAACATATGATTGAAAAAGGTGTTTTTCAATGGAATGAACATTATCCGTCAAAAGAAGTTTTTTTAAAGGATATTGAACTAAGTCAAATTTGGAAGCTTGAAGTTAAAAATGAAATAGTAGGAATTATTGTTTTAACCGAAATTGAAGATGATGAATATGAAAATGTTAAATGGATCACTAAAAACAAACTTAATTTATACATTCACCGTTTGGCGGTACATCCTAAATTTCAAGGAAAAGGTTATGCTCAAAAATTAATGGACTTTGCGGAAAATTATGCTAGAGAAAACAAATATAAATCTATTCGATTAGATACTTTTAGTAAAAATACTCGTAATCAAAATTTTTATCAAAAAAGAGGTTATCAAAAACTGGGCTCAATTTATTTCCCAAAACAAAGTGAGCATCCATTTTACTGTTACGAATTGGTTTTAAATGTATAAAAAATCTAACATAACTTTTGCCGGAATAAATAAATTAGCCTTACCAGCTTTAATAGCTGGAATCGCTGAGCCGCTACTTTCGATAACTGATACCGCAATTGTTGGAAATATACAAATGAATCCTACCGAAGCTTTGGCTGCTGTAGGTATTGCTGGCTCGTTTATTTCAGCATTGGTCTGGGTTTTAGCACAAACACGATCCGCAATTTCAGCCACAGTTTCAAAATATTTAGGAGCAAGAAAACTAGATGAAATTATGAGTTTACCTGCTCAAATAATTGTCATTAATATTTTTGTAAGTACGCTTATTTACATTGTTTCATTGTTTTTTGCTACAGAAATATTTTCTATGTACAATGCAAAAGGACTAATTCTAGAATATTCCGTAGAATATTATAAAATTAGAGCTATAGGTTTTCCGTTAACGTTATTTGTTTTCTCCATATTTGGCGTTTTTAGAGGGTTACAAAACACTTTTTGGCCAATGATAATAAGTATTGTTGGTGCTAGTTTAAATATAGTTTTAGACTTTATTTTAGTTTTTGGAATTGACGGGTTCATAAATCCAATGAATGTAGTAGGAGCAGCCTGGGCTAGTGTAATTGCGCAAGGTGTAATGGCAATTATGGCACTCATTTTATTTTTGAAAAAAACACCATTTAATTTTAGAATTAGGATTTCGTTTAATAAAGAAATTAAAAATTTATTATCTATAAGTTTTAATTTAATAATTCGTGCATTGGCATTAAATGTTGCTCTTTATATGGCGAATGCTTATGCAACTAGTTATGGCGACAATTATATTGCGGCACAAACTATTGCTTTTCAAATTTGGTTATTTTTCGCTTTTTTTATTGACGGATATTCAAGTGTTGGAAATATTGTTTCTGGTAAATTATTGGGTGAAAAAAATTATCCTGAATTATGGAAACTTAGTATTAAATTAAGTCGCTATGCCATTGTTATAGCAATTATGCTCTCTGCTGTATGTCTCGTATTTTACAATCAAATTGGCAAACTTTTTTCTTCCGAAGGTGAAGTTTTAAGAGCGTTTTACAATGTTTTTTGGATTGTGTTAGTAATGCAACCCATAAATGCAGTAGCTTTTGTTTTTGATGGAATTTTTAAAGGGTTGGCTGAAGCCGTAATTTTAAGAAATTTATTAATAGTTGCAACATTTCTTGGTTTTGTCCCAGTGTTATTAATCACCGATTATTTTAACCTGAAACTGGTTGGTATTTGGATTGCATTTACAGTTTGGATGTTGTTAAGATCGGGAATTTTAGTAGTGAAATTCAGAAGAAAATATTTGTTTAAAAACACGTAACTTTGCCGCATTATGAGTAACGGAAGTTTATATACAAATATTCAAAACGGTATCGCAACCGTTGAATTTTATCACGAAGCCAGTAATTCTTTTCCAGCCGAACTTTTAGAACGTTTAACCAAAGCGTTCAACGAACTTAGCGAAAATAGCGATGTAAACGTTATTGTTTTAAAAAGTGAAAAAGAGAAAGCTTTTTGCGCAGGAGCATCATTTAACGAATTGGTTTCAATTTCAAATTTGGAAGAAGGAAAACTATTCTTTTTAGGTTTTGCCAATGTAATTAATGCTATGCGAAAATGTTCTAAAATTATTATTGGTCGTGTTCAAGGAAAGGCAGTTGGTGGTGGAGTAGGCTTGGCTGCAGCTTGTGATTATTGTTTTGCAACTGAACAAGCTTCCATAAAACTTTCTGAATTAACCATTGGAATAGGTCCTTTTGTTATTGAACCTGCTGTAACTAGAAAAATGAGTATTGCTGCTTTTTCTGATTTAACACTCGATGCTACAAGTTGGAAAACAGCTTATTGGGCAAAAGAAAACGGCTTATTTTCGAAAGTATTTGAAACAATAAAGGAAATGGATGCTGAGGTTGATAATTTGGCTTTAAAACTTTTAAAATACAACCCTAGAGCTTTACAAGAACTGAAAAAAACGATGTGGAAAGGAACTGAAAATTGGGATGAATTATTAGCTGAACGAGCTAAAATTAGTGGAGCATTGGTTTTATCTGAATTCACTAAAAAGGCACTTCAAAAATTTAAAAAATAGAGTATGTTGGCAAGTTTTATTGCAATTTTACAAGATGTAAATATTGAAGAAAAAATGAAAAACGCACCTGATGGTGGTTATGAAATTGGTGTTGTTATTGGCACGTATTTACCTTTTGTAGTTTTAGTTGGGGTAGCCTATTTTGTATATTATAAAGCTAAGAATAGAAAAGATTTAGACGATTAATTTAGAGCAATAAGCAATGAGTAATATTAGAATTACAAAACAGTTCGATTTTGAAACAGGGCATGCATTGTATGGTTACGATGGAAAATGTAAAAATGTTCATGGGCATAGTTATAAATTATCGGTTACTGTAATCGGAACTCCAATTAGTGACACAGCCAATGTAAAATATGGAATGGTCATTGATTTTGGCGATTTAAAAAAAATTGTACTATCTGAAATCGTAGATAAATTTGACCACGCTACCGTTTTTAACAAAAACACACCACATGTGGAATTGGCTGAAGAATTAGAAAAAAGAGGGCATAATGTTATTTTGGTAGCTTACCAACCAACGAGTGAAATGATGCTTATCGATTTTGCTGAGAAAATTAAAAAAAGACTACCTAAAACCATAAAGCTTCATTCATTAAAGTTACAAGAAACAGGCACATCTCATGCAGAGTGGTTTGCTAGTGATAATAATCCCATCTAAATCTTCCCTGAGGGAAGACTTTTAAAAGAGTGAATTTTATCTTTTTTTTGGAGAAATTCCCCTTTTGGGGTTAGGGGGCTACGTCCCATTAAAAGCATTCATAGTATTGTTCAATCCAGCGGTTCCAAAAGACTTTATAATTTGAATAGATTTTTCTAAGCGTTCAGGTAAAAGTTTAAATTCCTCATCGCTCCATTTTCCTAAAACAAAATCAGACTGTCGTCCTTTTGAAAATTCAGACCCAACACCAAATCTAAAACGAGCATATTGTTGAGTTTGTAAAACCGCATTAATATCTTTTAAGCCGTTATGGCCACCATCACTGCCTTTTGCTTTTATTCTTATAGCGCCAAAATTTAGGTTTAAATCATCACAAATGATTAATAAATTTTCTTTTGGAATATTTTCTTTAGTCATCCAATATTTTACAGCCTTTCCACTTAAATTCATAAAAGTAGAAGGTTTTAATAAAATAAAAGTTCTGCCTTTAAATCTAAATTTAGAAATACTTCCTAATTTCTGACTTTCAAAATGAACTTCTTCCTTAGAAGCAATTTCATCTAAAATTTTAAAACCAATATTATGGCGAGTATCATCGTATTTATCTCCAATGTTTCCTAAACCAACAATCAAGAATTTTTTCATAAGCTCTTCTGTAGGTGCTTTTTCTTTTTTTGAACCGAATAATTTTTTAATTAATTCGAATATTTGCATATGGCAAAAGTACTAAAAAGAAAAAGCGTTACAAATTGCAACGCTTTTAAATATTTATTTTAAGAAAGTTGATTATTCCGTAGCAGTTTCTTCAGTTGCTCCTTCTTCTCCTCCTTCTTCTGTTCCTTCTTCATCTTCATCCTCTTCATCTTCAGGCATTACAGCACTACGTGCAGTTCTAACCTGTACAACAACAGTTGTATCTGGATGTAAAATTGAAAATTTCTCGTCAGCTACTTCTGTAACTACTAATTTATCTCCAATTTTTAATTTAGAAATGTCAGCATTGATAAAGTCTGGTAAATCTGCTGGTAATGCTCTTACGCTTAATTTACGTTTTGCAAAACTTAAAGAACCACCATTAATTACACCTGGAGAAGTTCCAACTAATCTTACTGGAATATCCATAGTTACCATTTTATCATCGAATAATTGGTAGAAATCTATGTGTAATATTTTATCTGAAACTGGGTGAAATTGAATATCTTGTAAAATTGCATGATATTTTGTTCCTTCTACTTCAATCGTTGCAGTATATACGTTTGCCGTGTACACTAAATTTTTGAAGGCTGTTTCATCAGCTGAAAAGTGTAATGGTTTATCCCCTCCGTATAATACGCAAGGTACCTTTCCAGCATTACGTAAGGCTTTAGTTGACACTTTACCTACGCTTTCTCTTTGAGATCCTGTGATTGTAATTGATTTCATTTATTTATATTTAATTGTTTTTATTTGTCAAATGGAATTCGCTAATATGGTTTAGTAGTATTTAACTTTACTCAAATAGCTTATTTCATTTATTATTAATTTACATTAAAAATTGTCCGCTAATTGATGTGTTATCTTGTACTTTATGCATCACGTCTGCGAACAAAGGCGCGCAAGATACAACTTTAATCTTAGAACTAGCTCTTTTTAAAGGAATTGTGTCAGAAACAATAAGTTCTAAAAGTTTTGAGTTTTCAATTTTATCATACGCACCACCTGATAAAATTGGATGTGTACAAATTGCACGAACACTTAAAGCTCCTTTTTCCATCATTACATCAGCAGCTTTTGCTAAAGTACCTCCAGTATCAATCATGTCATCAACTAAAATTACGTGACGTCCTTCAACTTCACCAATTAGTTCCATAGTATCAATGATATTAGCTTTTAAGCGTTGTTTATAGCATATTACAACTTCACTTTGTAAAAATTTAGAATATGCATAAGCACGTTTTGAGCCACCCATATCAGGTGAAGCAATGGTAATATTTTCTAGATTTAAACCTTTTATATATGGAAGAAAAATTGTAGAAGCATATAAATGATCTACTGGTTTTTCAAAAAATCCTTGAATTTGATCGGCATGTAAATCCATAGTCATAATTCTAGTAGCTCCGGCAGTTTGCAATAAGTTAGCTACTAATTTTGCTCCAATTGCTACACGTGGTCTATCTTTTCTATCTTGTCTTGCCCAGCCAAAATAAGGTATAACTGCGGTAATATGTCGTGCAGAAGCTCTTTTGGCAGCATCTAACATTAACAACATTTCCATTAAATTATCTGAATTTGGAAAAGTAGATCCAATGATAAAAATACGTCTTCCTCTTACCGATTCTACCAATGCTGGTTGAAATTCGCCATCACTGAAATTAGAAATTTCTACATTCCCAAGTGCAACGCCATAGCTTTGTGCAATTTTTTCTGCAAGAACTCGACTTTGTCTACAAGCAAAAATTTTAGGTGCTAATTGATTGTTTGCCATTTTTTAGTTGTATTGATTCGTTGATTTTTTTTGTGTTGTTGTTTGTTAGTGCAAATTTAAAATTATTTATAGAGTAATTAGATATCTTCATAAAATTTTTATGTTTTAGATAAAAATTATTTATAAATTTGCAATCCAATTCAAAAGCCTCGATGGCGGAACTGGTAGACGCGCTGGATTCAAAATCCAGTTCTTTCGGGAGTGTGGGTTCGATTCCCACTCGAGGTACTAAGGGAAAGCCGAGATTTATGTCTCGGCTTTTTTATTTTAGGTACAACATAGGTACAACAAATTATTTAACAGAATAGTTTAATTATAGAAGGTTAATAACATAGGCTTTAAACTCCAGTTCTTTAGGGAGTGAGGACCCGTTCCCACTTAGAGACAATTGATTAATCAAGATGTGGAATTTTTTGTTTTATTTTCTAAAACAAATAGAGTATTTCATTTAAGTTCTTTGTAATAACAATAATTTCGTAATTCTTCTTTTACTTTATCTATTCTTCTTTGAGTGGACTTGCAATCAAAAATCAATGAAAATTAAATCTTATAAAAGCAAAAAAGGTAGTGATTTTTCATCACTACCTTTAATTTATTAAATCTGTAACACTATTTTAGGACGTCACAGAAGCAAGAGAAAACCAGTTAAATTTGTAAGAGTACTCTCTTATATTTTGACCCTAAAAGTTCAAATATCGCTGAAAACATACACTATGTAAAATTATAAGTTGTCATTCTCCTTTTCAATTTATTAAACATTACAATCATTCACCAAGTAGGTATGCCGACATGGCTGGAAATACCTCATTCATGAGTTGTTCGCTTACCTTATCAGTATGATTACCTGTGTACCAACACGTACTGTGCGGTATTTTTTCCTCTTTCAATAATTTAGCGAAATAAACTGATCCTTCGAATAATCCAGGCATTTCGTCCTGATAACCACAACTCAATGCAAATTTTCTGTATTGGGTAAGATTGTTTTTGTATTTTTTTACTTTTTCCTCCAAATTTCCAAAACCAGCTATCCATTTCTCATGTATTTCATTTACCTTGGTAAAAGTACCATCATCATTCATTTTAAAGGGAAACGCCATTTTTAACGGTTGAGAAAGATCGGGAGAGAAAGCAGACCCAAAAGCGAGAATACCTAATATACTGGTCACATTTCGATCGTAAGATTTTAATTCCTGTTGCAGGGTTTTGGCATAATCCTCATCCTTCACCTTTGCCATTTTTGCCGATAAATTCTTAACCTGAACAAATATTGAATCGTTCCTAAACATACCATTCAATAAATTATCATTTGCTAAAACAGCGGGGCTCATAGCATAAGCTACAGAAAACATTTCAGGATACCTCAAACTGATATTGATTGTGCCACCTCCACCCATGGAATGACCAGCTATGCCACGCGATTCTCGCTTTGTCAAAGTTCTATAATGGCTGTCAACATACTTCACGACATCTTTTACAATAAAATCTTCCCAATTTCCCGAAACCGGTGAATTGGCGTACATCGACCCTTCAAACAGATTATGACCGTTCAGTTCTATTAAGATGAACTCACGCTTTTCACTATTTTTCATATAGCTGTCAAAAGTTTCCGTTTTGGGATATTCGCCAGCCTCAACAGTATATCCGTTCAAAAAATAGACAACCGGAAACAATTGATCCGAGTCTGAATAGGACGGTGGTAAATAAACACCGATCTTTTGTACATCATTTGTACCTATTAAATTATCCTTAAGTGACGGGGCGGGAATTTCTACAAGCGAATAGTTAATCTCTTGGTTCTGGGCCACAAGGGTACCACTTAATAGCAGTAACAAAATAACCAAATTTTTAATTTGATGTCTATTTTTCATATATCTTAATATTAAATTTATTTTAAATTTCAATAACAATTCAAAAGTTAACCCCTGTCTTTCAACTGATCTTCCCCCTTAACCATTTTTGAATTGTGTTCTTTCACTATCGTCAAAATTTTCTCAATAACTTCAGGGTGATTCTCAGCTATATTATAATTTTCAGATGGATCCTCGTCTAAATTATAAAGCAATGGTGGATTATTCTCTTGGCGTCCTGGTGGCCCATATGCTCCTTGGGTAATGAAATGAGCCTTGAACGATCCCATTCTAAGAGCATAAAGTTCCTCCCCACGATAGTAAAATACCTCTTTTCTCTTACTTGGTTTATTATGAAACAACGTAGGACCAAGGTCTACACCATCCATTTCTCTATCATTTGGGATAGGCACCTGTGCCAAATTACTGAAAGTGGTAAATAAGTCCATTGTTGTTCCGATTTCAGTAACTAAACCCTGTTTGATACGACCAGGAGCCCAAAAGATGCAAGGTTCGCGCATACCACCTTCCCAAGTTGTTCCTTTCCCGTTTCGCAATAACCCAGCACTACCGCCTTCTTGATTCATAATCAGCCATGGCCCATTATCTGAAGTGAAGACCACTACTGTGTTTTTGTCAAGATCATTTTTCTTTAAAGCATCTAAGACTTGACCTACACTATTATCAATCTCTTCAATAACATCACCATATAACCCACGTGGACTTTTGCCTTCAAAATCTTTTGAGGCAAAGAGAGGTACGTGGGGTAGATTATGTGCGAGATACAAAAAGAAGGGTTGGTCCTTTTTTTCTTTGATAAACTTAATTGCTTCTTCCGTATAGCGTTTGGTAATTGTATGTTGGTCTGCTGGACGCTCAATAATTTCTGTATTCCTCATAAGAGGCACATTAAATGTATTGATGTCCTTTCTAGCCTCTAATTTCCAAAAATTTAAGTATCCTTCCATTGACCTGAACGGTATTATATTGTCCATATCGTTACTATAAGGAATGCCAAAATAGGAGTCAAAGCCATGATTTGTGGGCAAATATTCCTCTTTATGCCCCAAATGCCATTTGCCTATACATGCCGTGGCATACCCTGTCTTCTTCATTTGCTCGGCCAATGTAACTTCAGAATGGGGTAGGCCATTATGTGAATCTGGAAAAAGCACCCTATTTACATTACTTGCCATTCCACTTCTTATCGGCAATCTTCCTGTTAAAAGCGCTGCTCGGCTCGGAGTACAAACACTTGCCCCAACATAGAAATTTGTCCATTTTTGGCCTTCTTCGGCCATTTGATCTAAATGTGGTGTTCGGATAGTGGGGTGTCCGTATGAACTTAAATCGCCGTATCCTAGATCATCAGCAAAAATGATGATGAAGTTGGGTTTTTTAGAACTGTCGGCCAACGCTATTGTTTTTTCTTTGATACAGGAAGTATTTATTACAATACCCATAACAAAAAGACTATAGAGAATTATGCGTCCTAGATTATTTCTTGTTTTTATTAAATGCATTTTCACTACTGTTTTTATTGATGTTAGTACCCTGGATTTTGTGTCAAATCTGGATTAGCATCCAATTCTACCTGAGGAATTGGAAAAAGAGCATGATGGTCTTGAGCGTTTTTGCCTCTTGCCTGAGCTCTTAAGATGAAAACACCATGCCTAACTTGATCTTCCCTAGCCTTGGCCTCAAAGTAAAATTCCCAGCTTCGTTCCTGTAAAATGGCACTTCTTAGTGTATCCTTGGTAAAACCGCCTAAATTTAACGGAGTTGCACCGGCTCTATTTCTGACTTGGTTAATAAGATCTATAGATTCTTGCGTAGGACCACTAATTTCATTTAGCGCTTCTGCACGACTTAGCAATATGTCAGCATATCTAATAACGGGAATATCGTTGCCGGCCCAAGGCCCTGCAGATGTTGGTTCAAATGGAAATTTGTTAGGAAATGATTGATCATTACCCAAACCTAGTACTAAATTTCCCGTTGCGATACTCGTGTATTCTGTAACGATTTGACTAGTTCGCGTATCCGTAACTTCAAAGGAATTTACAAAATCATCGGATAGATAGGTTCTTGCTGCAAAGACCGAATTGTTTGGAAAAGGTTTTGGAAAATCTGGAGGAAAGATCAATGCGTTAAGTGCTTGTCCTGTTGTAGCTGTACCAGCGCCATCTTTTGGAAGAGCCCAAATAATTTCCTGATTCCCTTCATTTTCAAAGGCAAAGACATCACTATAAGAAGGAAGTAATGAATATTGTCCCATATCAATGATATCTTGTGCTGCTTCGGCAGCCTTCTGCCATTGTTTGGTATTAAGATAATGTTTACACAAAACTGCTAAGGCAGTACCTCTTGAAGCTCTTCCAAAAGCTGGAGCTTGATTGGGTAATGCACTTACTGCTAATGTTAGCTCTTGTTCAATAAATGAACGGCTTTCCTCTTCAGTGGCCCTTGGCTGTAAGGGATTATCGCTTGAAGAACGATATAAAGGAAGAGAGCCATACCAATTGTACAAAGTAGCATAATTCCAGCCCCTAAGGAAATGAGCCTCGGCTTCCGTTAATTGCTTAAAGCTTTCCGAGAAGTTTTCATTGTCCAAATTAGCCAATACAATGTTTGCATCTCTAATACTGTAGAAATGTATCCGCCAAGTCGATAAAAAATGTCCATGGTTAGAATCCCAAGTAAAATCAGTTTGAGCCTGCCATAAACTCTCAATAGATCCTCCTGCACCCCAGGTTTCTCCAGCAGTCATACTTTCCATATATAAGGGAGCCCAAACCTCCTGGGCGCCCGAACGATGGGCAAAGGAATAAGATGCATTCAAAACCGCAGTTAAACCCTTTTCGGTAGTAAGTAAATTAGAAGGTGCTAGCTCTGAGAACACCTCTTCTTCCAATCTGTCTTCACATGCTAAAAATGTTAAAGTGAAGAACACAAAAAATAATATTTTATAATATTTCATTTTATCTAAATTTAATAATTAGTGTATTAAAAATTAGCGGTTAAACCTAAAAGAAAGGTTCTTGCTAAAGGATAACTACTATAATCTATTCGAACATTGCTTCTACCTAATGAATTAGCATCTGGGTCAAATCCAACATAATCAGTGATAGTAAAGAGATTTTGGCCAGAAACATAAATCTTCAGTGCATTCAAGAAATCAATATTATCTACTGGCACATTGTAGTTCAATTGAACGTTCTTTAGTCTAAGGTATGACGCATCTTGAACAGTCAATGTATTTACTTTACTTGCCCCATAAGCGTTTGGATTAACCGAAGATGGCCATTTAGCATCCGGGTTTTGAGGAGTCCATCGATCCAAAATAGTTTCAGCTATTCGGTTCCGGCGAAAGTTGGCCGGATATAACGACTCTATAAGATTGATGTTAATCAAATCTACTCCTGCCTGTCCTTGAAAAAAGAAATCCAACTGTAAATCCTTCCAGGATATAGAATTATGAATACCATAAGTAAAGTCTGGTAAAGGGCTTCCTATAATAGTCTGGTCCAGTGGGTTGATGGCTCCATCACCATTACGGTCTTCAAAAATTGGAAATCCGGGTTGGGCTGTTGGTTGGGCTGAATTAGCAATATCATCACCTTCTTGAAAAAGACCGGTAACCACATATCCATAATACGCCGCTAAAGGCTCTCCCTCTCTAATTATAGCAGTACTTCCTGTAGCTTGAATATTTCCAGTAACAATACTCTCAATTCTTCCCAAATCGACCACTTCATTGTTAATGAAAGAAAAGTTAAGTGAAGTCTTCCATGAGAAATTATCCGTAGAAACATTGGTTGAGCTCAATAAAACCTCAAAACCACTATTCTTTACCTTCCCAACATTAGATAGTACTGACCCAAAACCGGATGCGACTGGAAGAGGTAAGTTAAACAATAAATCTTTTGAATTCTTGGTAAAGTAATCCAAAGTACCCTTTAATCGCCCATCTAAAAGGCTAAAATCCAGTCCAACATTAAATTGCTCTGTTGTTTCCCATTTTAAATCAGGATTTGCAATTCGCTTAGGAATCACTGACCCCTGTAAAGCACCGCCAAGAACAACATTCGGACCTGTACCAAATGTTAACTGAGAAGCGAAATTTCCAATTTCCTGGTTTCCGGTCTGCCCCCAACTCGCTCTTAATTTTAATTGATTAAATACTTCCGGAATAAAATCTTCCTTCTCTAGTTTCCACCCAAATGCAAAGGATGGAAAATATCCCCATTTGTTGTTCTCACCAAATCGAGAGGAACCATCTGCCCGTATGGAAGCGGTGATTAAAAATTTATCGAAGATGTTATAGTTAACTCTTCCTAAATATGACAATAACGTATTTTCCTCCTTACCACTATTGAGCTGGTCATTATTGGTATCTCCCAATCCCAGGTTATTGGTTCCAATCACGTCCGTAGGGAATCCACTGATATTACCTGATAAGAATCGTGTACTGAATTTCTGGAAAGTTGTCCCTCCCAACAAGGTCAATACGTGATCCTCATTGAACTCCTTATTGTAGGTCATTGTGTATTCAAAGAGATAATTTGTTCGTTCTAAAGAATGAATATTTGCTATACCTCCAGCTGCACTACCTCTTATGGTCTGAGTATTATTGTAAACATCGCGACGTGAAGTTTGCCTATCGGTACCAAAGTTAAATTTTCCAGATAGTTCGTCTGTGAAATTGTAATTCAGGAAAGCGCTACCAAATGTCCTATTGGTTTCGCTATTACTACTTACGCCATTGATAAGGGTAACCGGATTGTTTACCGTTAAATTGGCTGATTGACTGAATGTACCATCGGGATTAAAAATTGGTTCGGTAGGATCATACAACAGCGATGAATAAATTGGACCTGCCTCTTCATTTGTATTAATACCATCAGTATTATTGTTATCTTTAACTAAGCTGGTATTAAAATTTAATCCGATTTGTGCTTTTTCACCAATTTTAGAATTGATATTAATTCTTCCTGTATATCTTTTAATTCCAGAGTTCTCAACGATTCCTTCTTGATCAAAATAGTTGAAGGAGGCATAATATGTGGTTTTCTCAGATCCTCCACTTGCTGAAAGATTATGGCTTGTTATTGGTGCTGATCGAAATGCCTGATTTTGCCAATCTGTTCCGTTTCCAATTGCACTTATATCTCCAGAGCTAAAAACCTCTCCATTACCCTGATCAACAGAAAGTGCATTAATTACGTCAATATATTGAGAAGTATCTAAAACATCTATTTTCTTTGCTGCGGATTGTACACCTGCATAGGCATCATAAGTGATATTGATATGACCTTCTCTACCTTTTTTAGTAGTAACTAAGATAACTCCATTGGCCCCTCTTGAACCATATATTGCAGTCGCAGAAGCATCCTTTAAAATTTCTATTGACTTAATATCTGCCGGGTTTAAGGCATTCAATGGATTACGTGGACTTTGGTTTTCGCCAACCTCAGCTACTCCACCTGATCCTAAGTTGGGACTATTGTCAATTGGGAAGCCATCAATAACATATAAAGGTTCATTACTTGCGTTTAATGAACTAGCTCCCCTAATACGGATGACTAGACCCCCACCTGGTGCAGAACTTGCTTGTGTAATCTGTACCCCTGCTGCTCTACCTAACATCAATTGATCAACTGAGGCGTTAGCTCCTGGGTTAAGGTCATCTTGCGCTAAAGAAGTTACTGCTCCCGTTAAGTCACTCTTCTTTTGAGTACCATAGCCTACAACTACAACTTCGTCTAGGCCTGCGGCACTTTCTTCTAAGGTAATGTTAATGGTAGACTGTCCGGCAACGGGAATCTCCTTGGTGGCATAGCCTATATACGATATTACCAGCGTGGCTTCACCATCGCTAACTGTAATTGAATAATTACCATCAAAATCGGTTTGGGTACCATTAGTTGTTCCCTTTTCCAATATATTTGCTCCTGGAAGTGGAATGCCAAACTGATCCAGCACGGCGCCTTCAATTTCAAAATCCTGAGGTATACCGATGTCTTCCACAGCAGCGACTGGTGACGTTTCGAAAATAACAACTTGTCGGTCATCGATAACATAAGTTAAACCTTTATCTTTTAAGACTTCATCCAAAATGTTCATCAAAGTAGCTTCCTTTACTTCTAAGGTTACCTTCTTATGATTAAACAATAAATCATCCTTATAGAAGAAGATATAATCGCTGTTGTTCTGTATTTTTTGAAATAATGTTTCAAGGGATACTTCTTTTACTTCAATATCCAATTTGGTCTGGGAATAAGAAACGTTTGCATACGAAGTACTTAGACCTATCGTGATAAATAACAAAAATGTTCTCATAATTGTGTTAATGACGTACCTAGAGTCTATTTTATTCCAAAATAGAGGACGTCTAATTAAATAATTCATAGTTTTGTGTTCAGATTAGTTAATATTACTTTTAAAAGTAGTGTTAATGTATGGCCGGGAGATGTTAGAGCATCTTTCGGCTTTTTTTGTCATGTTATTGCTGTTTCATAAGCGAATTGTTTTGGTTACATGTTGTTACTGTTTTTTCATAAGCGAATTGTTTTTGGTTAGTTCTAAATTTGTCAATGCTATTTTCCCATCATGAAAGTCCATTTCAAAATCTGTGGTTTCTTTTATTAGTTTGAGCACTTTCTCCACATTCTCCTTCAAATCCAGTTTTCCAGAGAAAGTCTGAGCAGCCAGTTCTTTATTTTCAATGATTATATCAACATTATAATAGCGTGATAATTTAGTCATAATATACTTTAAACTGCTGCTTTTAAGTGTGAGATAACCGTCTTTCCAAGAAAAATAATCATTGACACTCACCTGTTTTGAGTTTACCTTAAAAGTGTTGGTATTATAACTAGCTAACATGCCTGGAGTTAATTTTAAGTCTTTCTTTTCGCTGTCTTTATATGTTAACCGAATACTACCACTTTTAAGAACTGTATTCATTATCACGTCATCTGAATAATGACTTACATTGAATACTGTGCCAAGTACTTCAATTTCTTGACTCTCTGAAATTACCTTAAACGGTCTCTCTTCATTATGAGTAACATCGAATATTGCCTCACCGTCTAAAAAAACAGTTCTAAAATTCCCCTTGAAAACTGCGGGATATGTTAATTTAGATCCTGAGTTTAACAAAACAGTTGTTCCATCTGATAATTTAAGATTAGTCCTTTTTCCATAAGGAACTATTAGTGTGTTAAAAATTGGTTTGTTATTGATGGTAGATTCTTGAGTTACAATCTTTTCTGATCCGATACTTATGTTTTTACCAGATGTGGAATAATGAATTTTTGATTTTTTTTCATCAAGATTGATGGAACTTTCATTAAGAATTAGGGTAATGCTATCAACTTGTTTAATATCCACTTCCGGGGCATTTTTCACAAAATCCTCAATAGAGGGGTCTATACTGTTATAAAAAATGAGGCTAAAACCTATCAGCAATGCTATAGAAGCAGCCACTGAAAATATAATATGTTTATTTCGTCCCTTATTTTTAACACAACGTGCGGATTGCATAATCTGCTCCTTTAGTAGTGCTTTTTCCTGATTGGATAAAAAAGATCGATGCTTATTTTCTTTCATATTAACGTATTAGTGGTTGATATTACAAAATTATATACCACCAACTATATATTATAAGAAGGTGTAAGTCATTTTATAGACAAAAAATCTTGAGAATTATGTTTCGACTATTCCTGTCGTAGTGTTTTGAGTGCTCGGTATACATTAGTTCTGGCCGACGAAATTGAAACGTTCGTAATCTCTGCGATTTCTTCATAAGTCTGTTCTTCTATGTAGCGGAGTTGTATAATCTTTCTTTGATTTTTCGTCAATAAGCTTAAACCCTCGTCCAATTTTTCTTTTAAGGAGGAGGTGTGTTCTAAAGAAATTAACTTTTCTTCGTGTGAGGGAAAACAAGAACTTTCTTTGGAAATTATATGAATTAATTCAGGATTTTCGACAGGTATAATCTTGGTCTTATTTTTTTTGTAGATGGATCTTTTTAAAGATTTGAAAAGATAGCCTTTTACATTATCAACATCTGCCAACTTACCCTTGTATTTGAATAAATTCAAGAAGATATCATGTATGGCATCCATTACCACCGATTTATCAGAAGATATTTTTATACCATAAGAAAACAACTCATCAACATAAATATCATAAAGATTGCCTAAAGCATCAATATTACCTTTATTTAATTTTTTCCACAGTATAATTTCATGTCTGTCATTACAAGTTTTATTAAATTTCCTTTTTTTATATGAACTCATATTGATAGAAACAATATTAGTGATGTTTATGGTTGATTAAATCGAATTTTTCAAGAACTTTAAATGTTAAATATACTTAAGTCAATAGAGAAAATGATTTCAGTATCAAATATAGTGAAAATTTGCAAGTATCCTTTAATTTAGAACTTCTGACATTGTTAATAGATATTTTTTATAAAAAATTTACCGCTATAGTCTCCCAATGACCTACAGAGGCCTGACATCATGTTAACTGAAGAGTAAACAATTGTAGATGTTGCTTTGGGCAGGTTTGTACACTCCGACTTTAAAATAAATCTTAAAGGAGAATCCAATAAAAAAACACTAAATTTAACCCTTATATGAATCGGTTTTAATCGTTCACTTTAATCGTTCTTTCCAATAATTGACTAAATTCAGGAAAAATAAATGTTCTTGAAAAAGATATTACGTTTCAGAACTGATAGCTCAGATAAACGCCAGACATATTTTATACACTGACGATGAGAACCCTGACAATTTTTCAAATTATACTTTAAGGGATGATAAACTTGAGATTTTAGCATTCCAAAATTTAACACTGGGATGCTGAATGATTGAAAATGGTAATCTAAAAGAGATATTCCATCTTTGGAAAAGCGTGCTTCAATACTGGAATATTCTCATGAATCTCAGGAAGTCAATTCAAAACTAGGTCGTTATTTTGAATTAATTTTGGTCGGATTAATCTAGATATTGATGTCACCGTCTTCAGTGTGATAAACCTTTATAAATTAGATTCAGTACTAGACCTATCTAACTTATCCAAAAAATACGATCCTACGGTTATCTTAAAATACATGATAATATAATTTTTTTACATCATTTGATAGAGATGGTTCTTATTTAAGTGTATTTAGGTTTTCACTTTTTTTTATTGATGCCTTATTGCAATTGTTTGACCATAAAAGAGAAACCAAATCTTATAGATGAGATTATTTTTTGATCTATAATTATTAATAGGACAACTAGTGTGTAAAAAATTTAACGAATTGGTGATATCACGAAAATACATTTTAGAAAACAAGCTTAGTAAGGTTGTTAAAAATAAAAGGCGAAGAGCTCAAAAGAGACAGAGTAGTGAGAAACTGAAAAAAAAATGTCTATGCATACAGTTTTTTTCCTCTTTATATAAGACTAGAGAAAGTTTGCCGAAGTGAATCATTAAATTGAAAAAACCATATTATCACCCATAGAATGAGGTATTTTCCTAGTGATGAAACTTATGCCAAAGAAGAGCTTGAATAAATAATAACATAAATCAATTTTAATTATGAAGAAAATCAATCCATTATTTTTAAGCCTGATATTCTTGTCAATGTTGCTGTTCATATCTTGTTCAGACACGTCTTTTAAAGGAGAAATATCACCCACCAAGGAAAGCCTATCTGAATCCAATAAAATATCACTGTCCGGTAAAGTATCGGAAGACATTCAATTTGATGGTTACTATGTTGGAGCAGATACCATACTTTTTGACTACCAAGCTATCAGTATTTTGGATGTACCACCAGTATACCCTGAATCAATTACAAATCATAAGCCAATATGGTTTGTCAATGGTGCAGGCATTGATGTGGCCAAGCAATATAAAAATATGGTAGAGATTGCAGAATTTACTGGCCGACCAGTCGTGGGTATACACAACGGCACCAAAGAAGGAATAGCTGATGTCATTGAACTTGTATTGCCAGGCAATGAAATAGTAGAGGCCGCAATCGAAAAAAGTGTGCACGAAATTATTGATACCGATACAAGAGTACTGTTGTTGGGACACAGTCAGGGTGGCTATCATTTAGCTAAATCCCTGAATTCATTGAAAGATCAGCTTTCAGATAACCAGATGAAGCAACTTATGGTGGAAACAATTGGTGGTGCTGGTATGCGATTTCCCCAAGGTCCACAATATGTTCACTATGCCAACAAAGGCGATAATGTTCCTAAAATCCATGGGGTGCTTACCCCACTGCTATCCAAACCAGGTAATAAAAGTGTCGTTTTTACTTTTGATGATGAATGGTACGATATTCCACCAGAAGTGGATACACCATTCATCAGGGTACATGCTCAAATTGTCTATTTGCGTAATCGACTGACGTTTGCCGAGGCTCGAACTTATGCTCCTTGGCTCGATAGTAAAAAAATTAATTTAGACAATCTGTAAAAATTTTAAAAATGATAAAAATGATAAAAGTAAAAGCAATGAGTTTTATGTTCCGTACTATCGGCCTATTTGTCGTTATCTCTTTCAGCACATCACTTTGTGTGGGGCAGGGAAAAGTATTGGAAGGGCAATCAGTAAAGAGTGCTATTTTGGGCAAAGAAGTAAATTACACCGTTTATTTGCCAGCTGATTATGATGAATCAAAAAGAAGTTACCCGGTAATTTATCTGCTTCATGGTTTTGGGGGCAATGAAAATGTTTGGGTTAAATATGGCCTCATCGACCATTTTATGGATTCAGCAATCCAAGCAGCTGAAATTCCTCCCTCAATTGTAATAATGCCTGATGGAGGGCAGCATTTTTATATCAATGATTTCAAAGGGGTTTCAAAGTTTGAAGATATGTTCTTTCAGGAATTCATCCCCAAGGTTGAACAAGCCTATAGAATCAAAAAAACAAAAGACAACAGGGCAGTGGTTGGTAATTCCATGGGTGGCTATGGTGCCTTTCTCTATGCGGTGAAACACAATGATATGTTCGGTACCTGTGTTCCACTCAGTGCGGCCATCATATCTTTAGAAGACCCAATGACCAAGAGTCCTATGTGGAAAGTAATGGCAAAAAACCTCTATGGTATGGATATAGAAGCAGAAAATCCAGATACCAGTCATTGGGATTCCAACAACCCCATGAAACTGATCCAGAAAATACCAAATGATAAACTGAAAACAAGATTTTATTTTGATATTGGTGATGATGATTTTCTATACACCGGTAATGCCAACGCTCATGTTACCTTGAGAAATATGAAAGTTGATCATGAATTTCGTATCCATGACGGTGGCCATGATTGGACATTTTGGAGATCTTCGATTCCCGGTTTTTTAAGATATGTAGGATTGGGCTTTATGAGACAATAAGTCTAAAAGCAAAAAAACTAACCATCCTGAAATATGGTTACATGATCCTACTAACGACCAAAGGGGAATTGAATAAAAAAACAAAAAATAAAAGAATTTTATAAAATATAACTAATTGTTAATCCATTACTAAATTTAGCGTTAGTAAAAAAAAATATTATGAACTATAAAATTATAATCTTACTTTTTTGTACAGCTTTAGTAGGCTGTGCTGAAGTCCAAAATTCGGATGCTACAAAAGAGGATAAAGCCATAATGCCATCAGATTCTCAAATAACATCGGTTTTAGGAAAAGAATCCATCGTATATACTACAGCAAGTGAGACTGAGTTACGGCTTACAGAATCTGGTAAAGTTACCTTCAAAGCGGCGGTACAGCCATTAGAAACAGAAGTTTCAGTTTTTGTTAATCCGAACAAATCATTTCAAACTTTATTGGGAATTGGAGGGTCAATAACGGATGCATCAGCAGAAGTTTTCGCTCAATTACCACCAGAAAAGCAAAAGGAATTTTTAACCGCCTATTATGATAAAGACAGAGGTATTGGTTATTCACTCTGCCGAACTCCAATACATAGTTGTGATTTTAGCAGTAGCAGTTACACATACGTTGAGGAAGGTGATAAAGAACTAAACACCTTCAGTATTGAACATGATAAAACTTATAAAATACCTTTGATAAAGAAAGTGATTGAAGTAGCAGGAGGTAATTTAATGCTTTACGCAAGTCCCTGGAGTCCTCCTGCTTTTATGAAAGACAATAATAATATGTTAAAAGGAGGTAAGTTGCTTCCAGAATATTTTGATGCTTGGGCACTTTACTATGCGAAGTTTATAAAAGCATATGAGGCAGAGGGTATGCCTATTTGGGGGATTACTATTCAAAATGAGCCAATGGCAACACAACGATGGGAGTCTTGTATTTATACGGCCGAAGAAGAACGTGATTTCTTAAAGAATCACCTTGGCCCAACGCTGGAGAGAGAAGGGCTGAGTGAAAAAAAAATAGTAGTTTGGGATCATAACAGAGACCTAATTAACCATCGAGCAAATACAATTTTTGAAGATCCTGAAGCAGCAAAATATGCTTGGGGAATAGGTTTTCACTGGTATGAAACTTGGACTGGTAGTGAGCCGTTGTTCTCAAACTTAGGTAATATAAAAGAATCTTTTCCTACTAAAAATCTTTTATTTACTGAAGGATGTCAGGAAGGATTTAGAACAGATAGATATCAATATTGGAAGCACGCAGAGCGTTATGGCCGATCAATGATCAATGATTTCAATAATGGAACTGTTGGTTGGACAGATTGGAATATCTTGTTAAACCAAAATGGCGGACCCAATCACGTAGATAATTACTGTTTTGCTCCTATTCATGGGGACACTGAGGCGGGAGATTTAATCTACACACCTACTTATTTTTACATTGGTCACTTTTCGAAATTTATTCGCCCGGGAGCTAAACGGATTAGTACTGTTAGTAGCAGAAGTCATCTATTGAGTACTTCCTTTGTAAATGAAGACCAGAGCATGGTTAATGTAATAATGAATCATAGTGATGAAGCGATTGATTATAAACTTTATGTTGGCAATTCTGAAGCAATTTCCATCAGTATTCCAGCTCACGCTATTCAAACAGTTGTAACTCGATAGTGATAACTGATAAAAAGAAAAGCCAAGACGTATAGAAATAATAGCCTAAATGGGGGTAAATATGAATATTATAGCCACTTAAGGTACAAAAAACCAACTTAAATTTAAGTTGGTTTTTTTTTGAGTTAAAAATTTATTCAAACTTTTTTAAATTTTTGTTAAAAGTTAAAAATACCTCGAAATAATTGAGAATGATTATTAATTTGCAGGTTCTAACCCTAAAGATACTTTTTGAGAAAAATAATTATAGCTTTTGCAATAGCTTTCATAGTTGTTCTAAGTAGTTTTGTGCTTAGTTCAAATTTTGAAACCACCAGTAATAAACAGCCTGAAATACCAGCTACATTAAATTCATTAAATGTTGACGAAGTAACAAAATCAATTTTAATTGAAAAATATTCTAGTTCTGATACTGAAAAGGTTAATCACGCATTAGATTCATTGTTGCGGCGTATTAACAAAAGACATGATTTTCACGGATCAATTTTAGTAGCAAAAAATGAAAAAATCGTTTATAGCAATCAAATTGGATATGCAGATTTTAGAAAAAAAGAACCATTAAGTAATGAATCTATTTTTCAATTAGCTTCAGTAAGTAAACAATTTACAGCAGCTGCAATTATGTTATTGCACGAAAGGAAACAATTGAAACTTACCGATACTGTAAACAACTATTTCCCCAATTTTCCTTACGAAGATGTTACTATTAAAAACCTTTTAAACCATACTGCTGGACTACCAAAATATTTTTGGGTTGCCGAGCATAAATGGAAGAAGAAGGAGCCACCTTCAAATAGTAAAATGATGAATTTATTAGCCACCAGTAATGTGTTGAGGTTTTTTAAACCCGGGCGAAATTTTGATTATTCTAATACGGGATATCTAGTATTAGCTTCAATCGTTGAAAAAGTGTCAAATACAAATTTTAGTGATTTTGTAAAAATAAATATTTTTGACCCTCTCGAAATGAAAAAGTCATTTGTTTATAGCTTTAAAAATGATAGTATTAAAAAAAATCAATTAGTTGGGTATCGATTATATAGAGGTTGGAGACATTTAAAAATTAATAATTCTGTAAACGATGCGGTTGTGGGAGATAAAAATGTATATACCACTGCCGAAGATTTGTTTAAATGGACGCTTGCTTTAAATAACGGCAAATTAATTTCAAAAGAATCGTTGAATCAAATGTATGCGAAAGGAGAAACAATATATGGCAGGAAAATACCTTACGGATTCGGATTTAGAATTGATAAAGAAAATTCAAATATAATTTATCATTATGGCAAATGGAATGGTTTCAGTACTGGTTTAACACAATATTTAGACGATGATTTGGTAGTAATTGTATTAGAGCATACTAGTTATAATGCAATGAAATCGCTAAACAAAAAAATAAAGAAACTAGTAAACGACAATTTTAAGGTTTAGAATCTTCTAAAAATCTCACTTCATTCAACTAAACAAGATAATTATTGGCTTAAATTATTATTTCTTGTGAAAATTTTAACAATTCAAAATAAGGGAATTACTTCTAAAACTCGACATAGTTATAATTATTAACTAATTTTGCAAGGTTTTAAATAAAACCATTTTTTTAAGATGAAAAAAATATTCTTCCTCCTAACGTTTTTAGTTTCAACGGTTTCGTTTGCTCAAATTTTAGACCCAGTAGATTGGTCAACCTCAGTTGAAAAAATTTCTGACACAGAATACGACCTTATTATAAAAGCAACCATTGAACCAAAATGGCATTTATATTCTCAAGTTTTAGATGAAGGAGGTCCCATAGCAACCACATTCACTTTTGTTGAAGGTGAAAATTATTCGTTAGTAGGAACTCCAACTGAAGATGAAGGACATTCGGCACCCGAACCTGCATTTGACAATATGATGGTAAAATATTTTGAAGATGTTGCAACATTTAAGCAACGAATTAAAGTAAATTCTAATTCAAGTTTTAGTATTGAAGGAGAAGTAGAATATATGGTTTGTGACGATTCGCAATGTTTACCACCAACGTATGTAGATTTATCTTTTAACATAAAAGGGAACGATACAACATCAGCTGAAATATTAAAACCGAAAAAAGATAAAAAAGAATCAAATAAAGGCTTGCTAAGTATTTTTATAATTGCGTTCTTTTCTGGGTTTGCAGCTTTGTTAACTCCTTGTGTTTTTCCAATGATTCCAATGACAGTGAGCTTCTTTACAAAACAAAGTAAGAGCAAAGCCGCAGGAATAAAAAATGCCATTATTTACGGAATTTCCATCGTAGTTATTTACGTTTTATTAGGAATTTTAGTGAGTGCAGTTTTTGGAGCAGACGCTTTGAATGCGCTCTCCACAAATGTTTGGTTTAATATCATTTTCTTCTTGTTATTGGTAATATTCGCCATTTCATTTTTAGGAGCATTTGAGATTACCCTACCAAGTTCTTGGGGAACGAAAGTAGATGCACAAGCCGATAGAGGAGGAATTGTTGGTATCTTTTTTATGGCACTTGCACTAGCAATTGTTTCATTCTCTTGTACTGGCCCAATCGTTGGAACGTTATTGGTTGAAGCTGCCGCTGGAGGAAGTCAAATAGGACCAATTGTAGGTATGTTAGGATTTTCATTAGCCTTGGCTATTCCATTTGCATTATTTGCAGCCTTCCCAGGTTGGTTGAATTCTTTACCAAAATCTGGTGGATGGTTAAATACCGTAAAAGTAGTTTTAGGATTTTTAGAACTAGCTTTAGCATTTAAATTCTTATCAAATGCCGATTTAGTATTACAATTACATTGGCTAGAACGTGAAGTATTCTTAGCTATTTGGATAGCGATTTTTGGAACATTAGTATTATATTTATTCGGAAAAATACAATTACCACACGATTCACCTTTAACACATATTTCGGTTGGAAGATTAAGTTTAGGATTACTAACATTGTCTTTTACCATTTATATGATTCCTGGTTTATGGGGAGCACCACTAAATTTAATAAGTGCTTTTCCACCAGCGCAACATTATAGCGAATCGCCTTACGGTGTAGGATTTACCAAGTTAGGTAGCGGAGGAACTTCAGCAAATAATCATAGTGATTTACCAGATGGAGGTCATTTAATGGCACCGCATGATATTTTGGCTTTTCACGATTACGATAAAGGGTTGGCATATGCCAAAAAAGTAGGAAAGCCCGTTATGATCGATTTTACTGGACACGCTTGTGTGAATTGTAGAAAAATGGAGCAAAATGTATGGGCAAAAGATAAAGTTTTAAATGTGTTGAAAAATGACATTGTCCTTATTTCATTGTATGTAGATGACAAAAGGAAATTACCCGATGGAGAAGTTATTGAATCAAAGTTAAGACCTGGTAAAAAATTAAAATACATTGGTCAAAAATGGAGTGAGTTACAAGCCGTGAAGTACGGAGCAAATGCACAGCCATTTTATGTAATTATGGGTCATAATGAAGAAAATTTAATAGATCCAGTAGGTTATACCCCAGTTGTAGATGAATATTACAATTGGCTAAAGGAAGGTATAGGAAAATTTAAATAGTAAAAATGCCGCATTTTAAAGGATTCACTATTTTTGGTTAAATTAGCATTCACTTTAAAATGAATTAAATAAGGTTATTTTATGAGTATGTTATCAAACTTGTTTTCAAAAGGAAAAGTTGTTGAAAAAAAGACAAATGAAGAAATTCAGCAGACTGAATTAGAACTATATTTTGAAAAATTCAGAAAGAATATTATTGGAATTAATCAAACGTTTGTAACTCCTTATGGAAAGAAAAACTTGATTTATACTGATTGGACTGCGAGCGGAAGAATGTATCGCCCAATTGAAGAAAAAATAATGAATGATTTTGGCCCTTTTGTAGCCAATACACATACCGAAACTTCGACATCTGGTGCTGCAATGACACTTTCTTATCATAAAGCAAGAAACATTATAAAAGCTCATGTTAATGCCAATGAAAATGATGTTTTAATTGCAGAAGGTTCAGGAATGACTGGTGTGGTAAACAAGTTTCAGCGTATTTTAGGGTTAAAAATTTCTGAAAATTTAAAAGAACACACAAATATTCCAGATGAATTAAGACCTGTTGTATTTGTTTCACATATGGAACATCATTCAAATCAAACTTCTTGGATTGAGACAATTGCTGATGTAGAGGTTGTGCCTTGTGATGATGCTGGATTAATTTGTTTGAAAAGTTTTGAAGAATGTATTAAAAAACATGAACACAGAAAATTAAAAATAGCTTCAGTTACTTCCTGTTCAAATGTTACAGGAATTAAAACAGAATATCATAAAATTGCCAAACTTATTCATAAGTATAATGGTTTGTGTTTTATTGATTTTGCTTGCTCGGCTCCTTATGTAGATATTGATATGCATCCTGAAAATGAAGATGAATATTTAGATGCCATATTCTTATCACCACATAAATTTTTAGGAGGTCCTGGAACTTCTGGAGTGTTGATATTCAATAAAAAACTCTATAAAAATGTAGTGCCTGATAATCCAGGTGGTGGAACCGTAAGTTATACAAACCCTTGGGGAGATCACGATTATTTCGATGATGTTGAAACACGTGAAGATGGCGGAACACCTGCTTTTTTGCAAGCCATTAGAATTGCGTTAGCTATTCAGTTAAAAGAAGAAATGGGAACTAATAATATTAAAAAGCGTGAGGATGAAGTAAACGTACAGCTTTTTGATACCTTAGAAAGTTTGGAAGGAGTTCAAATATTGGCACCAAACCATAAAAATAGATTGAGTATTTTTTCATTCTATTTTGAAAAATACCATTTTAATTTGGTTGTAAAATTGTTGAATGATCGATTTGGAATTCAAACTAGAGGAGGTTGTTCTTGTGCTGGAACCTACGGGCATTTTTTATTAAATGTAGATATAGCAACTTCAAAAGCTATTGAAAGTCAGATTTTAGAAGGGTGTAATGTTGAAAAACCAGGATGGATTCGATTATCTATTCACCCAACTATCACTTCAGAAGAAGTTAATTTTATATGTAACGCTCTAAAAGAATTACATAAGAATATTGAAGAATGGGCTAAGGATTATGATTATGACCCAATTAAAAACGACTACACGCATAAAACTTATAAATCTGTTGAAACAGATTTAGTTGAAGCGTGGTTTAAACGTTAAATTTTAGGAAATCTTTTTGTTATATTTGAGGTTTAATTAAAAACTGAAAATGGATAATTTTATTTTTTTCCTCAAAGAAGGTCTTTACCATGTGTTAGACTGGAACGCATACGATCACATTTTATTTTTAATAGCTTTAGTAGTAGTTTATAATTTTAGTAATTGGAAAAAGGTTATTTGGCTTATTTCTTTATTTACATTAGGACACACTTTTTCTTTAATTTTAGCTGCTTATAAAATTGTTTCGGTTAATTCAAATTGGGTTGAGTTTTTAATTCCGGTTACCATTATTATTACAGCTGTGGCAAATATTGTATTTGCAAAAACACTCACTAAAAGCTCTAAAACAAACACAAATTTGTTTTTTGCATTGTTTTTTGGTTTAATTCACGGCTTAGGTTTTTCGGGCTATTTTAAAATGTTAATTGGTTCAACCGAAGATAAATTAATACCGTTATTAGAATTTGCGTTAGGAATAGAATTGGCTCAGTTAATAATTGTTTTTATAATTTTACTGTTAGGTTTTATTTTTCAAAATATTTTTCGTTTTTCAAAAAGAGATTGGATTTTAATAGTTTCATCAATTGTGATTGGTATCGTTTTACCAATATTAAAAGGAGCTATATTTTGGTAAAATTTTAACTTGGAGTTTCTAAGAATCTTTTTACATTCGTAAATCAACAATTTTCATGAATAAAAAGCAATTAAAATACGATAGAGCTTATATGCGAATGGCTTTGGAATGGGCAAAATTATCCTATTGCGAACGAAAACAAGTAGGCGCACTTATTGTAAAAGATAGAATGATTATTTCAGACGGATTCAATGGAACTCCGACGGGATTTGAAAATTGCTGTGAAGACGAAGGAAATACAAAATGGTATGTTTTACATGCCGAGGCGAATGCTATTTTAAAAGTGGCAAGTTCTACACAATCTTGTAAAAGTTCAACGTTATATATTACACTATCACCTTGTAAGGAATGTAGTAAATTAATACACCAATCTGGAATAAAAAGAGTAGTGTATGCCAATGAATATAAAGATACTTCAGGAGTTCGTTTTCTTGAAAAAGCTGGTGTTGAAATTGAATATCTTAAAGAACTAAAATGACAAAAAGAAAAATATATTTACCCTTTTTTATTGGATTAGCTGTAGCTATTGGAATCCTTATTGGGAGTACCCTAAATTTTGATAATAAGTCAATGTTATTTAATAATAATAGCAATGAAGCCAAGATAAAAAGACTCATAAATTATATACAATATGATTATGTCGATGAGGTTGATACGGATAGCCTTTTAGATGATGCCATTACCAATATGTTGGTAAAGTTAGATCCACATTCTATTTATCTTCCAAAAGAAGAATTGCAACAAGAAAAGGAAAGCATGCAAGGTAAATTTGTTGGTATTGGGGTTTCTTTTTTAATGCACGAAGATTCTGTTACCGTGTCTGGAGTTATAAAAAATGGTCCAAGTGAAAAAGCAGGAATATTAGCAGGCGATAGAATAATTGCAGCAGACAAAGATTCATTATTTGGTGAAAGTATGCTTGAAAAAGCAGGTGTTAAAGGTCAGGAAATTGGTTCAAGATTAGGAAATAGAAAAGTAACCAATGCGGTTATGAAAGCTTTAAAAGGTGAAGCTAACACTGAAGTTTTAGTAACTGTTTACCGACGTCAAACAGATGAAATTTTAGACATTCCTATTACAAGAGGAAGTGTGCCCATTGCAAGTGTTTCAGCCTACTATATGATAAACTCAAATTTAGGGTATATTGGCATAGATAGATTTGCAAATACGACTTACAAAGAATTTAAAAAAGGATTGGATGAATTAGTTGATAAAGGCATGACTTCATTGGTATTGGATTTAAGAGGCAATGGCGGTGGCTTTATGCATATTGCAACCAAAATTATTGATGAATTTTTAGAAGATGGGAAATTAATTGTTTACACGAAGAATAAATCAGGACAAGGCGATGATTATTTTGCAACAAACAAAGGCGATTTTGAAGATGGTAGTATATATGTTTTAATGGATCAAAATTCAGCTTCTGCGAGTGAAATTGTTGCAGGTGCATTGCAAGATAATGATAAAGGAATTATTGTAGGTCGAAGATCATTTGGAAAAGGATTGGTGCAACAAGATATGGATTTAGGAGATGGTTCTGCGGTTAGGTTAACGACTTCTCGATATTATACGCCAACTGGTCGATCAATTCAAAAACCTTATGAATCTAAAAATTTAAAAAAATACAATAGTGATTATTTGGCAAGAATTCACAGTGGTGAATTAATATCGCGCGACAGTATAAAAGTAGTAGATTCTTTAAAGTTTACTACGCCAAAAGGAAAATTAGTTTACGGCGGCGGTGGAATTATCCCAGATGTTTTTGTGCCAATTGATACGTTAAATACATATAGTAATAGACTGTATGGTAGGTTAAACCAATTCATTTTTAATTATGTAGATAATCATAGAGTTGAATTGAATAAATGGGAATTGGAAGATTTTGTTGAAAATTTTGATACAGATGAACGTATTTTTAACGAATATTTAGATGAATTAGACATTAAATTTCCAATCGCTCCAAGGACAAGAGAAAATCTTCAACTCTATTTTAGAGCCATATTTGCGAGAAATTTATTTGATGAAACGGGCTATTTAATGATTACCCAAAAAAAGGACAATATGATTTTAAAAGTATTAGAATTAGAAGGTAGTAATTAATAACATTTTAAACTTCTAATGGCTATCTTTACATTATAAACAATCTCTTTTGCCTTTAAAACAAAACATATACTTTGCTTCCGACCAACATTTTGGCGCTCCAACTTTTGAAAAAAGCAAAATTCGTGAACAAAAGTTTGTGCAATGGTTAGATGAAATTAAACAAGACGCAAAAGTCATTTTTCTTCTTGGTGATTTATTCGATTTTTGGTTTGAGTATAAAAAAGTCGTACCAAAAGGATTTGTAAGAGTGTTGGGTAAATTAGCTGAATTACAGGATAGCGGCGTTGAAATTCACTTCTTTGTTGGAAATCACGATTTATGGATGCAAGATTATTTAACCGCCGAAATTGGAATTCCGATTTATCATAAGCCAAAACAATTTAGCTTTAATAATAAAACTTTTTTAATTGGTCATGGCGATGGTTTAGGACCTGGAGATATAGGTTATAAAAGAATGAAAAAAGTGTTTACAAACCCTTTTTCAAAATGGTTATACCGATGGTTACATCCAGATATAGGTGTAAAATTAGCCCAATATTTATCGGTCAAAAACAAATTAATATCTGGCGAAGAGGATATTAAGTTTTTGGGTGAAGAAAATGAATGGTTGGTGCAATATTGCAAGCAAAAATTAGCCAAACAACATTTCGATTATTTTGTTTTTGGACACCGACATTTACCTATGGAAATTACGCTTTCAGAAAATTCAAAATATATAAATACTGGAGATTGGATTACTCATTTTACCTTTGCAGTTTTTAATGGGTCGGAAATGATGTTAAAAAGATATTAAACCTTCGGTTTTAGCTTAACTTTTAACCAATTTTTAACAAGATTTAAGAAAAATATTCTGCTATTTGCATGGTGTTATAAAGCATGTTAAATTCACGCGTTTAAAAACAACAAAAATGATTGAAGAAAATAAAGTTTCGATAGATATTAAAGCTATCAATGAAAAAATTGAAAAGGAAAGTGCCTTTATTGATTTATTGGTGATGGAAATGAACAAAGTAATTGTTGGTCAAAAACATATGATTGAGCGATTGCTTATTGGTTTGTTAGGAAATGGGCATATTTTGTTAGAAGGTGTTCCTGGATTGGCAAAAACACTAGCGATTAACACACTGTCTAAAGCTGTTGCTGGGGATTTTAGTAGAATTCAATTTACACCAGATTTATTGCCTGCAGATGTTATTGGTACGATGATTTACAGTGTAAAAGACAATGATTTTACCATTAAAAAAGGACCAATATTTGCAAATTTTGTATTGGCAGATGAGATAAATCGTGCACCTGCAAAAGTGCAATCGGCTTTATTAGAAGCTATGCAAGAACGTCAAATTACAATTGGTGATACGACATTTAAATTAGACGAACCATTTTTAGTAATGGCCACTCAAAATCCTATAGAACAAGAAGGAACCTATCCTTTACCAGAAGCGCAGGTTGACCGTTTTATGTTAAAAACAGTGATTAATTATCCAAAACAAGACGAAGAACAGTTAATTATGCGTCATAATTTAATGGGCAGTTTTGGCACAGTTAATTCAGTTGCATCGTTAGAGCAAATTAATAGAGCAAGACAAGCGGTTAAAGAAGTGTATATGGATGAAAAAATTGAGAAATACATTCTCGATATTATCTTTGCAACTCGTTATCCTGAAAAATATAATTTACCAGATTTAAAAGGTCTTATCAGTTTTGGAGCTTCACCTAGGGGAAGTATCAATTTAGCAATGGCGGCCAAATGTTACGCATTTATTAAGCGCAGAGGTTACGTGATTCCTGAAGACGTAAGAGCTGTTGTTCACGATGTTTTACGTCATAGAATTGGTGTTACGTATGAAGCTGAAGCTGAAAACGTAACTTCAGAAGATATTATTAATCAAATTGTAAATCAAGTAGAAGTTCCTTAGAAAGAGTTTAATAGTTTATGGGTTGAATGGGTTAAAGAACCTTTCAACTTTTCAGCTTTTTAACTTTTAACTTAATTAAATGGATACTAAAGAAATACTTAAAAAAGTTCGAAAAATAGAGATTAAGACACGCCGATTGTCTGATCATATATTTTCTGGCGAATATCACAGTTCGTTTAAAGGACGTGGTATGACTTTTTCTGAAGTGCGACAATACCAGTATGGAGATGATGTAAGAGCTATTGATTGGAATGTTACAGCACGTTATAACGAACCTTATGTAAAAGTTTTTGAAGAAGAACGCGAATTAACCATGATGTTAATGGTTGACATTAGCGGTTCTGAATTTTTTGGTACAGTTCAACAATTTAAAAAAGATACGATAACTGAAATTGCTGCAACATTGGCGTTTTCAGCGATTCAGAATAATGATAAGGTTGGACTTCTCTTATTTTCCGATGAAATTGAACTTTTTATTCCACCAAAAAAAGGAAAAAGTCATGTACTAAGAATTATTCGAGAATTAATTGAGTTTAAACCTAACAGTAAAAAAACAAGTATTAACAATGCGCTCAAGTATTTGTCGAGTGTGATGAAGAAAAAAGCAATTGTTTTTGTGTTGTCCGATTTTATGGATAATCATTATCAGCATACATTAAAAATTGTTGGAAGAAAACATGATGTAACAGGAATTCGAGTTTTTGACCAGCACGATGTTTCAATTCCAAACTTGGGAATGGTACCAATGTTAGATGCTGAAACTGGAAAAACAATGTTGGTAAACACGGCATCAAAAAAAGTTAGAAAAAGTTACAATGAGCATTATTTAAATTCGGTTAATTATTTCGAAAAATCATTTTCACATAGTGGTTCAGGAGTTATTAGCACACGAATTGACGAAAGTTACGTTAAAAAATTATTAGGATATTTTAAAAGAAAAGGAGCTAGATAGTTACAGCAAATGATGAAGAAACAAATTATTTACATATTATTTTTAATTGGTTTTATTGGTTTTGCACAAGAGCCAGTTTCTTTAAAAGTTGATACTACAAGTATTAGAATTGGAGAGCAAATCAATTATAAAATCTTGATTAATGAACTTAATAATGTCGTTTTTCCAAAGCTGGTTTTAGACAGTTTGGGAATGCTTGAATTAGTTGATGATATTCCGGTTGACACTTTAAAAGATAGGTTAGAAAAAAGATATGTTTTAACCAGTTTTGATAGTGGTGCTTACCTTATTCCCAAACAAATAGTTTTAATAAAAAACAACAAGTTTCTAATTGATTCTTTACTCGTAAATGTGGCTTCGGTAAAAGTTGATACAACCAAACAAAAAATGTTTGAGATAAAGTCGATTAAACGAGAACCGAAAACATTTCAAGATTACAAACATTTAACTTGGTGGCTAATTCCAATATTAATTCTTTTAGCAATTGTATTGTATTTTATTTTCAGAAAAAAGAAAAAAGAACCAAAGCCAAAAGTATATATTGCTCCAATAAAAGAAGCATTGCAAAGGCTTTTAGAATTAGACGAAAAAGAACTTATAAAGCAAAACAAAGTAAAAGCATATTATACCGAGTTAACCGATATTATAAGAACATACATTGAAAAGGACATTAAAATCCCGGCTTTAGAGTCAACGACCGATGAATTGATTGAAACAATAACCGATTTTAATGATTCGAGTAAATTGGGTATTTCAAATGAAACAATAAGTCATTTAAAAAATGTGTTACAAAGTGCCGATTTGGTGAAGTTCGCGAAATCGAAACCTTTAATTGAAGAAATAAAATCGGATAGAACAATTATTGAAAATGTTTTAAATGAAACGCAATTGGCAGTTCATGAAAATGATTCAAAAGAAGAAATACAAGAAAATGAAGCGGTTTTAATTTCACCTGAAGTCCCAAAAAAGAAAAATATTAAATGGAAGTTTATACTAATTACAGCTGGAATAATCTTATTAATTAGTAGTTTAAGTTTTTTTGGTTATAAATTTATAAAGGAAAATGTGTTGGGAAGTACTACAACTGAAATGTTAGAGGATGATTGGTACACATCAACTTATGGGTTTCCACCAATTACACTAGAAACTCCTGAATTGTTAAAACCTGAATCTTTTCAATTACCAAAAAATGGTATTTCTGAAGTTGGAGTTTTTTCAATTTATACCTACGGAAGTTTAATTAGTAACTTTTACGTTGCAGTATCTTCAACAGAATTTTTAAGTCCAATAGATAATTTAGATTTAGAAATGGGATTAAATAGTGCTTTAAAAGGGATTGAAAACCAGCTAAAAACTTCATTTACCAATATAAAAAATAAAAACATTACTGTAAATGGGTTTAAAGGTAGAAAAGCAGAAGTTGAATATAAAAAGTTAAATGAATCGACAAACCTAAAAGAAGATTATAAATTAACGATGTTGTTTTTTGCCAATGAAGTTGGAATACGTCAAGTGCATGTTTCATCCTTATGGAGTGATGATAATGCGCCAGAAGTTGTAGATAGAATTATTAATTCAGTAACATTAAATCGCTAAACTATGCTACAGAATTTTGAATTTTTACATCCGCAGTTTTTATGGTTATTATTAGTAATACCCATTTTAGCAATTTGGTCGTTTTTAATTAGAAAAGATGAAAGTGCCACATTTACAATGTCGAGTACAAAAGGATTTGAAATAAAACCTTCAATACTGTCAAAATTAAAACCAATACTAACTATATTAAGGCTTTTAACTTTAACACTTTTAATAGTTGCTTTGGCAAGACCGAGAAACGTATCAGTTAGTAAAAGAACCAAAACAAACAAAGGAATTGACATTGTTATGGCTATCGATGTTTCGGCAAGTATGTTGGCACGCGATTTGAAACCGAATAGGTTAGAAGCTTTGAAAAAAGTGGCTACCGAATTTGTAAATCAAAGACCAAATGATAGAATTGGAATTGTGGTTTATGCTGGGGAAAGTTTTACAAAAACGCCTATAACGAGCGATAAAAGAATCGTTCGAAACACCATTTCAGAAATTAAATGGGGTGATTTAGAAGGTGGTACTGCTATTGGTATGGGATTGGGATCTGCTGTGAATAGGCTAAAAGAAAGTAAGGCAAAAAGTAAAGTTATTATATTATTGACTGATGGTGTAAATAACACAGGTTTTGTTGACCCTAAAACTGCAACTGAATTAGCGGTTGGATTAGGAATTAAGGTATATACTATTGGTTTAGGAACAAACGGTACAGCATCATTCCCGTATGCAAAAGACCCTAGAACTGGCAAATTATTATTTAGAAGTTCGCCAGTTGAAATTGATGAAGAATTATTGAAATATATTGCGCAAGAAACAGAAGGTCAATATTTTAGAGCTACAGATAATACCAAGCTTAAAGAAATTTATGAAGAAATTAATAAGCTTGAAAAAACTGAAGTTGAAGAGTTTAAGTATTATAATTATCAAGAGAAATATCGATTTTTAGTTTTATTAGCTGGATTATTATTGTTTATAGAAGTATTATTGAAACACACGATTTTTAAAAGTTTTATTTAAATGTATCAAATAGAAGAACCAACATATTTTATTTATTTAGCAATTATTCCGGTAATATTTGTGTTGTTTTTATTGGTGCTATGGTGGAAAAAAAGAACCCAAAAGAAGTTTGCAAACAGTGCTCTTATTGAAAAGTTAAGCCCTGAAAAATCAACTTTTAAATCATTTTTAAAAATTATAGCTATTTGTTTAGGATTTGCTTTTTTAACAATCTCCTTAACAAACCCTAAAATGGGAACAAAGTTAGAAACAGTAACAAGACAAGGTGTCGATATTGTTTTTGCACTTGATGTTTCTAAAAGTATGTTAGCTGAAGATATTGCTCCGAGTAGGCTAGATAAAGCAAAGCAAATAGTAACTAGAATTATTGAAAATTTGGGAAGTGATAGAATTGGAATCATAATTTATGCGGGGAATTCATATCCTTTATTACCAATTACAACCGATCACGCTGCAGCGAAAATGTTTTTACAAAATGCTAATCCTGGTATGGTTTCTAGCCAAGGAACAGCTATAAATGATGCCATAGAAAGAGGGATGACATATTTTGATAATGAGGAACAAACCAATAGATTTTTGTTTATTGTTTCAGATGGTGAAGACCATGAAGAAAATACAGTTGCTCTTGCTCAACAAGCGACCAAAGAAGGAATTAAAATTTACACAATTGGAATTGGAACGGCAAAAGGTGGACCAATTCCTATTAAAAGTAACGGTTCGGTAATAAGTTATAAAAAGGACAATAAAGGCGAAGTAGTAATTACTCATATGAAGGAAGATGTTCTTCAGAATATAGCAAATGAAGGAAATGGGAAATACATTAACGGAAATAAAACACAAGCGACAATTGATGTAATTCAAGATTTATTAACGAAAGCGGAAAAAAGTGAATTTGAAACAAAACAATTTTCCGACTATAAAGATCAATTTCAATGGTTTATAGGGTTTGGAATCCTATTTTTAATTATTGATGTATTGTTACTAGAGAAAAAAACAAAGTGGGTTCAAAAATTAAATTTATTCAATGAAAAAAATTAGCATATTTATACTGTTTTTAGGTTGTTTAAACATAGTATTTGGTCAAGAAAAGAGTCCAGATCAATTGGTGCGTGAAGCTCGTGAAGATGTAAGAAACGGGAATAAGTTATACAATCAATTAAAATTTGATGAAGCTGAGATTTCGTATAAAAAAGCACTTTCAAAAAACCCGAATTATCCAACGGCATCTTATAATTTAGGAAATTCAATTTATCAGCAAAACAGAAACAAGGAGGCTGTTGGTCAGTTTGAACTGGTTGAGAAAACATTCGATAAAAAAATGAGTAAAGCTGAAGCTTATCATAATATGGGAAATTCATTTATGAATGAAAAGCAATATGATAAAGCAGTAGAAGCTTATAAAAATTCTATGCGAAATAATTCAAAAGATGATGAAACGAGGTACAATTTAGCTTTGGCAAAGGAATTATTAAAGCAGCAGCAAGATCAAGATCAAAATAAGGACAACAAGAACGACAAGGATAAAAAGGACGATAAAAAGGAAAATAAAGACAATAAAAACGAGCAGGATAAAGAAGGAGGAGACGAAGAAAAGAAGGAAGATAAAAACGACGAAAAGGATAAAGGAAAGGATAAGCAAGATGAAAAAGGAGATGAAAAGAAAGACAAGCAAGACCCTAAAGATCAAGACCAAAAGAAAGATCAAAAACCAAGACCAAATCAGTTGTCTCCAGAGCAAATGAAACAATTGTTAGAGGCGATGAATAATGAAGAGAACAAAACACAAAAAAAATTAAACGCCCAAAAAGCGAAGGGTAAAAAAATAAAACAAGAAAAGGACTGGTAGAAAAATGAAAATAATTAAGTTTTACATAGTTGCTTTTATACTGTTGACTTCACAGGTTTTCTATGCTCAAATTGAGTTTAAAACGAAGGTTAGCAAGAATAAGTTAGCGGTAAATCAACGTTTTCGTGTTGAATTTTCTGTAAATAAACAAGGTGCAGATAATTTTAAACCACCATCATTTGTTAATTTTAAAATTGTTGGAGGACCTAGTTCATCTGTAAATCAATCTTGGATTAATGGAAAAGCTAGTTATTCTCAATCCTATATTTACATTGTAGAGCCAAAAAGAGAGGGAGAATTTACCTTAGGAGAAGCTTCAATTGAATACAAAGGAGAAACGGTAAAGTCGAATCCAGTAAAAATTACAGTAACAAAAGCGGTTGCAATACCGAAAGACCCAAACAATCCAGAATACGTTGCACAACAAAACATTCATTTAGTAGCGGAGGTTTCAAATTTAAGACCTTATGTTGGTGAAGGAATTTATGTAGTTTATAAATTGTATGTGAGTGAAAATATTGGCGTTAATGATTGGAGAGTTAGCGAATCGCCACAATACAATGGCTTTTGGAATCAGGATATTGAGGTGAAAAATATCAACGCCAAAAGAGGAAAATACAACGGCGAAGATTATAGGTATATCATTTTAAAAAGAGCTGTTTTAATTCCACAAAGAAATGGTAAATTAAAAATTGAACCCATGAAAATGGATTTTTCTGTTGGAATTCCCACAGGAAGGGGAGATTTTTTCGGAAACATGATTACCAAAAACATTAATTATACTACACAATCAACTATTAAAACCGTGAATGTAAAATCTTTGCCAGAGCTAGGAAAACCGTTAGATTTTTCGGGAGCTGTTGGAGAGTTTGATTTTAAAGTAACTACCAATAAAAATATTTTAAAAGCTAATGATGCTGCACAAATTACAGCAGTTGTTTCGGGAAGAGGAAATTTAAAATTATTCGAAATCCCTAAAATTACAACACCACCTGAATTAGAGGTTTACACGCCAGAGCATAAAGAACAAGTAGTAACTTCGCTCAGCGGTTTGCGTGGTAGTATTTCAGATATGTACACGGTTGTTCCTCAGTATAAAGGAAAATATAAAATCCCTGAGGTGTCTTTTTCATATTTCAATCCAAAAGAAAAGAAATATAAAACCATAAATGCAAAGGCAATTATTGTTGATGTTACCGAAGGAAAAGAAATTGCAACTTCAAATTCTGGAGAAAATTTAACGCCAAAACAACAAGTTGTTTCAAGTAATAACAACTTTAAATTTATAGCATTAGACAGTGAATTTAAACCGAAAATTAGAAGTGAGTTTTTTAAATCTATTTTATTTTATTGGTTGTTGTTTTTACCGTTTTTAGCAATTCCAATAGGGATTTATATTGGGAAAAAGAGAAGCGAAAGAAGGGGTGATGTATTTGGAAATAAAATTAGAAAAGCCGATAAATTGGCTCGTAAATATTTATCTGAAGCCAAGAAACAATTGGGAAATCAAGAAGCGTTTTACATTGCCTTAGAAAAAGCATTACATAACTTTTTGAAAGCAAAACTTCAAGTAGAAACTTCAGATATTTCACAAGAAAAAATTGCTGAAATACTAAAGAACAAAAATGTTGAAGACGCTACGATTAATGATTTTATTGAAGTTTTAAACGATTGTGATTTTGCCCGATACACGCCAACTACCAACGTTATGATGGAGCAAGAATATGAAAAGGCTAAAGAAGTTATAACCAATATTGATAAGCATTTGTAATATGAAAAAATTGTTTTACATACTCGTTTATTTAATTCCATTTATAGGCTATTCTCAGTCTGAAAATAAAATATTCAATGAAGCAAATACTTTTTATAAAGAAAACAATTTTGAACGCGCCATTGGTTTGTATTTAAGTATTGAAGAACAAGGTCTTGAATCGGCAGAATTGTTTTTTAATTTGGGAAATAGTTATTACAAACAAAACAAAGTTGCACCTGCTATATATTATTATGAAAAAGCTTTAAAGTTAAACCCAAACCATAAAGATGCTTTAATAAATATTGAGTTTGCTAAAAGAATGAAAATTGATGTAATTGAGGAAATGCCAACAACATTTCTTCAAAAGTTTTCAAAAAACGTAATTCAAAAACTAACTTTTGATTCTTGGGCAATTTTAGCTGTGATAGCCTCTTTTTTAGCTTCAATTTTGTTTTTGTTATATCATTTTTCAAATTCATCAAGAAAAAAATTAGTGTATTTTAATTTCACCATATTTTTTGTTTTCGCCTTAATTATTACCATGTTTTTTGCGTTTAATAGTTATGATATTGATAAGAAAAATAGACCGGCTATTATATTTTCAACTAAAGTTGAAATTAAAAACGCGCCAACTTTAGCAAGCGATGAAGTTTTTGAATTACACGAAGGTACAAAAGTTCAAGTTCTAGATGAATTGGAAGATTGGAAAAAAATTAAAATTGCTGATGGAAAAGAAGGTTGGATTGCCTCTACCCATTTAAAAGAAATTTAAAATTACTCGAACAAATCTATTATTTTCTTTTTCAATTCGTTTCCATGAATATTGGTTGCAATGATTTTACCATTAGAATCAATTAAAAAGTTGGTAGGCAAAGCAGTAATTCCAAGATTTTGAGCAACCTTTGTTTTAAAGCCTTCTAAACTAGTAACATTTGGCCAAGTTCTATTGTCTGATTCCAGCGCATTTAACCAACGTTTTTTAGAATTATCCAGACTAATACCATAGATTTCAAAACCGTTGTTATGATACTCTAAATACAACTCATTTAACAAGTCACTTTCTGTTCTACACGGTGGACACCAACTAGCCCAAAAATCGACCAACGTATATTTTAATTTTGTTGAATGAAGTGAAATAATTTCGCCATTAGCATTTGGTAATTCAATATTTTCAAGAATACTTCCTACGCTGGTTTTTTCTAGCAAAGAAACTTTTTCTTTTAACCTTTTCGTGATTGAAATAGTTGGGTATTCCATTTCAAAATTTGAAACTAAGTCTTTATAAATAGCAATATTTTCACTGTTCCACCGAATAGAAGTTGCGTAAAGAGCAACTGAATTTTTCATTTTAGCATTTGCAAAATCGGTTAGTTCTTGTAAATGAATTTTATAATTGCCAACCTCTTTTTCTCTTAATTTAGAAATGACTTCTTCATTTTCAGCAGAATTTTCTTTTTTTAGCTCTTTAATTTCGTTTCTTACCGATTTTACCAATCTGTTTAACGATTCATTTCTAAATCGCTCATAATCAGCTAAAAGATTGGTATCTGAAGAGCCAGTAATTTTTAAATCTTCCAAAGAATTTCCAGAAATAGCTATATGTTGCCCATAATTTATGGCTAATGGTACTTTTTTTTCTGAATTAATATTTAAAGAATAAACTCCTGGTTCTAAAAAATAAACAGAATTAAATTGTCCTTTGTTATTTACTTGTAAAGTATCTATAACATCTAATTGCTTTTTTTGAATGTCTTCTACCTTAGAAAGCACTACTTCCTTTATTTCCAGATTTTTAATTTTTCCAGAAATACGAAATGAATTGTCGTTTTTAGAATTACAACCGATAAATAGAATCGAAAAAAGGGCTAGGAAAATGGAAGATTTTATACTCATATGACTTTAATTATTCTCTTTTGACGATGAAAATTATACTACCTAACAAAAATATTACTTAAAAAATGGTGTTATCTTCAGTTTCTTCTTCAACAACTTTCAAAAATTCAGGAAACAAAGTAGGTCCTAAATTTTTAACAGGTTCGTATAAAATTGAGGCTTCTTTTTGTTCATCAGAAACAAAAGGAATGGTATTATTTAGTTTGGTGAAAACGATAAGAACAATACTTAAAATAAGTCCAATTTTTAGTGCACCAAAAACACCTCCTAAAAGCTTATTTAAAATGCCCAGTGATGCAAAATCGGCAATTTTAGTTAATAATTTTCCAACTAAGGCTATTACTAAAACAATGATTGCAAATGTAATTGCAAAAGACACAATGGTAATGTATTTTTCATCCCATTGCACATGTTCCACTAGCAAATTTCCAACAAAATACGAAAAATGAATGGCGCCATAAACACCTGCAATTAGTGCTAAAAGAGAAGCAACTTCAACAAACAACCCTTTAAAAAGTCCACGAATAAACCCAAAAAGCAATAATGCTGCAATTATAATATCAAAAGTGTTCATTTTAAATTCTTTTTGTAAATATAGGTTTAAGTTTAACGGTTTAAAAGTTTAATAGTTAGAATATTCAGAAGTCAGAAGCTGAAAGCCAGTTTACAATTTCCAAATACCAGATACCAAAAACTAATAACTATATTTGCAGCCAAATTAAAGAATATAATGTCTAGAGATCAAAAATTAAAAGAAGATTGGGAAAATGTAGTGAGTCAAATTGCTGAGAAGTTTGGAGAAGGAGAACAATTAAACCTAGACGCTATTATTTATTTAATTGGTGTTCAAGAATTGGGACAAGGCGCAATTGAATTTAAAAAAGACGACAAATTAAACTTAATGCACATAGCAATTTGCCGATTATTGGAGCCATTTGGGTATTATGAATTCGATTTTTTCGATGAAGAAGGATGGCCACATTATAAAACCATTGAAGAGTTACCCAATTTAAAAACTGGTGAGCAAACCGTTTTAATGAAAGAAGCCGTTGTTTTGTATTTTAAAAATAACAATTTTATTAAGTAACCGCTAATTTTCGAATCATTTTAGCTAATATTTTAGGAAAAAATCGCTTTGTGAATACGGCTAATCTTTCTTTAAATCCGCCAATATAAACTTCATGTTTTTCTTTTTCAACTGCTCTAATCAATTTTTTCACGAAATATTCAGGGGTTAAACCTTTTTTAGTTGCATTATCCATTTTGTTTTGAGGTTTTCCAGAACCAGTTAAAGCATTTAAAGAAACATTAGTCTGAACAAAACCAGGACAAATTAAGGTAACTTTAATTTCAGGATGTATCTCAGCTCGAAGACTGTCAAAAAAACCATGCAACGCATGTTTCGATGCAGCGTAACTAGATCGAAGAGGAGTACCAATTTTACCAACAATGCTTGTAATTACAACAAAATGTCCGCTATTATTTTCTTCAAAATGAGGTAGGAGTGCTTTAGATAAAGCAATTGTGCCTATATAATTAATGTCTAATATTTTTTTGTCAACTTCTAATAATGTGTCTTTTACAAATGAACGTTGGCTTATTCCTCCGTTGTTTACCAAAACATCTATAGTTCCAAATAATTGTAAAGCTTCTTGTGTTTTTGAATTCAACGAGTCATGTTTTTCTAAATCTAATGGAAGTATGTTTACATTTTCAGGATGTTTACACTTATTTTTTACAACCTCTAATGTTTTAATATTACGTGAAGAAAGAATAAGTTTTACCTTTTTATTTGATAATTCTAAAGCTAATGCTTTCCCAATTCCAGACGATGCACCAGTTATCCAGACTACTTTATTGGTAAAATTCATTGTGAAAGTTTTATTAAATACTAAAAGTAGTTACTTTTGGTGTGATATTTGGGTAATACTATAAAAAATTACAATGTTTAAAAAGTTTCTATTCTTATTTTTCGCTATTTCATTAAGTATTCAATCACAGAATTCTGTAAAAGGAAAATTAGCTCCGGATAGTGATTACAAATGGGTTATTTTATACCAATTAAAAGGTGCAAACCAAGTTTATATAGCAAATACAACATTGCAAGAAGGTTCTTTTGAATTAGAATTTCCTGAGAATGCTGAAAACGGAATGTATAGATTAACATATGACTTAGAAAATAGCGGTTTTGTTAATTTTTTATACAATAAGGAGAATGTTGAATTGAATTTTGATCCAACATATCCATCAGGAACATTAAGATTTGAAACGTCAAACGAAAACAAAATTTACAATGAGTATGTTATAAAGTCAGAAACTTCACAGCAACGATTAGATTCTTTGCAAGTTGTTTATTTCCGTTTACAAAATGAAGAAGAACAATTAAAAACAGCCAACTCTTTTAAAGTTGAAGCTAAAAATAGAAAAGGATTGCAAGAAATGTATGAAGATTTATCAAAAGGAAAATTAGCAAATAATTTTATTAAAGCTGAAAGAAATTTTGTGGCAGATTCTATTTTCGAGTCACCTCAAGAATATTTAAATAGTATCAAAAATCATTATTTCGATTATATTGATTTCTCTGACGAAGCGCTCTACAATTCAACTTATTTTAGTGAAAAAATAATAGATTATGTGTTCTATTTAAACTCTTCTGATGATGTAGAGGTACAACAGCAATTGTTTAAACGAAATGTTGAAGATGTTATAGAAAAAATAGGAGATAATACGTATATAAAAAGTGAAATTTTAACTGTTTTATTACATGCATTTGCGCAAATTGAAAATGTTGAAGTGATAGAATATTTGATTGAAAAACACTATTTAAAACAAGAGGAAAAATATAAGGATCAAAAATTTATTGACGAAATAAAATTAAAAATTAAGTTGGCAGTTGGTAAAGCAGCTCCAGATTTTTCTTGGGAAGAAGAAGGAACGAAAGTTTGGCTTTCAAAAATGGATAATGCTGAAAAATATGTTCTTGTTTTTTGGAGCACGACATGTTCACATTGTTTAAATGAAGTTCCTCAGCTTTACGAGTTTACAAAAGATAAAGAAGATGTTCATGTTATCGCTGTTGCTCTTGAGAATGATGAATTTGGCTTTAATTACCACACTAAAGATTTTGTGAATTGGACCAATATTTTAGGTTTAAACAAATGGCAGAATAAAATTGCACGAGATTATGAAATTAACTCAACACCAACCTATTTTGTGTTAGATGCTGATAAAAAAATCATTGCCAAGCCAGATTATTTTACCGATGTAAAAGATTTTTTAGAGAATTAAAAATGTAAAAAAGCATCTTCTAAATGTTCAATTTCAAATTTGTGCTGGTTTTTTAGAATTGCAATAATATCAAACCGAACTTCAACATCTAAATCGTATTTGTTAACATATTCATTAATGGCTTCAGTTAATAATTGTATTTTCTTTTGATTTACAAAATCTTGTGGATTCCCAAAATAGTTCGATGAACGGGTTTTAACTTCAATAATGGCTAAAATTTCATCCCTTTCAGCAATAATATCAACTTCTGCTTTTTTATAGCGCCAATTTCGTTCACGAATTGTATATCCTTTTTTTAGTAGATAATCTGTAGCAATTTTTTCACCTTCAATACCAAAATCGTAATGTTTAGCCATTATTTAAATTTTAGTTCAGACTTTTTCTTACCAACTTTCATTTTTAATTCTCTTCCCATATAAAGAGCCAAGTTTAAATCATCATGACCCGCTGGAAAATCAAAAATAATAGGAAAGTTAAACTCTTTAGTCACATCCAAAACAATTTCCTCTACTGTTTTACCAAAAGGAGTAGAATTATCCTTAATTTTTGTCATACCACCAATAATAATTCCATTACAATTATCGAAGTAACCATTTCTTTTTAAACCCCAAAGCATTCTATCAATATGATACAAATATTCACCAACTTCTTCAATAAAAAGAATTTTTCTGGTGGTATTTATTGATGAAACGGTTCCCACCATATTTTGTAAAAGTGTTAAGTTTCCACCTACTATTTGTCCAGATGTATTGCCAATTTTATTATATTTTGAAGAAGGAATCTCGTAAGAAATATCATTTCCAAAGAGTGCTAGTTTAAATGATTTTATGGATTCTAATTTTTCCTCATTTTGATTTTTTTGACTTGTACACATCACCGCATGCAAAGTTTCAACACCTAAAGTATGTAAGTGGCTATGCAATACTGTTATGTCTGAAAAACCAATTATCCATTTTGGGTTTTGTAGAAATTTTTCAAAATTTAAATCATCAATAATTCGTCCAGTTCCATAACCGCCTCGAGCACACCATATTGCTTTTATATTTTCATTATCTAATGCCTCTTGTAAATCTGAAGTTCTTTCTTCATCTGTTCCAGAAAAATGATGCTCATTATTATATAAATGCTCGCCAAGTTTTACGTGAAGCCCCCAACTTTTTAACCACAGTATTGCGTTGTTAATAGGAACACTATCTCTTACAATGCCTGCAGGTGCAACTATTGCAACTGTGTCACCAGGTTTTAAATAATCTGGCTGAATTAGCTGGCTTTGTTGTGCAGTTGAAAAAAAACAAGATAAAAACAGAAAGCTTATTATTAATAGGTTTTGCAAATATTTGGTCGAATTCATAGTGGATCTTTTTTTGTAAAAATACTTAAAAATTATATACTTGTTTTGATTATACTCTTAGATTCAAATTAATCAACATTATTCCGTAATTTTGCACTTTCAAAATTTATGTTAATGAGCAATTCAAAAAGACCAACCTGTTCGGCAGGTAGATATACCATTACGGCGGCTTTGCCTTATACAAATGGCCCAGTCCATATTGGACATTTAGCAGGCGTTTATGTACCAGCTGATATTTATGCGCGTTATTTGCGAAATACAGGAAACGATGTACTTTACATTTGCGGATCTGATGAACACGGTGTGCCAATTACTTTGAAAGCTAAAAAAGAAGGTGTTACGCCTCAAGATATTGTAGATAAGTACCACGCAATTATAAAGCAATCTTTTAGTGATTTTGGAATTTCTTTTGATAATTATTCACGTACTTCTGCAAAAATTCATCACGAAACAGCTTCAGAATTCTTTAAGAAGTTATATGATGAAGGAAAATTTATTGAAGAAGCCACCGAACAGTTATACGATGCAGAAGAAAATCAGTTTTTGGCGGATAGATTTGTGGTTGGAACGTGTCCAAAATGTGGGAATGATGAAAGTTACGGAGATCAATGTGAAAAATGCGGAACAAGTCATAATGCAACAGATTTAATAAATCCAAAATCTGCAATTACTGGAAATGTTCCAACTACCAAAGTAACAAAACATTGGTATTTACCTTTAGATAAATATGAACAATGGTTGCGTGAATGGATTGTAGAAGGACATAAAAACGATTGGAAAACTAATGTATTGGGTCAAGTAAAATCGTGGTTGGATGATGGTTTAAAACCAAGGGCAGTAACACGAGATCTAGATTGGGGAATTCCAGTGCCTGTTGAAGGTGGTGAAGGAAAAGTATTGTACGTTTGGTTTGATGCGCCTATTGGCTATATTTCATCAACTAAAGAATGGGCAGCACGTGAAGGAAAAGATTGGGAGCCATATTGGAAAGACGAAAACACTAAATTAGTTCACTTTATAGGAAAAGATAATATCGTGTTTCACTGTATTATTTTTCCAGCAATGTTAAAAGCGGAAGGAAGTTATATTTTACCTGAAAACGTGCCAGCTAATGAGTTTTTGAATTTAGAAGGTGATAAGATTTCAACTTCAAAGAATTGGGCAGTTTGGTTGCACGAATATTTAAAAGAATTCCCAGGGCAACAAGATGTTTTACGTTACGCTTTAACGGCAAATGCTCCTGAAACCAAAGACAACGATTTTACTTGGAAAGATTTTCAAGCACGAAATAACAACGAATTAGTAGCCATTTTCGGGAATTTTATAAATAGAGTAGTGGTATTAACCAATAAATATTATGAAGGTGTAGTTCCTGAACCAAGTGAGTTTACTGATGTTGACAATGATACATTAGAAAAACTACAAAGATTCCCTTATATAATTTCCAAATCTATTATGCGCTACCGTTTTAGAGAAGGCTCTCAAGAGTTAATGAATTTAGCGCGTTTAGGAAATAAATATTTAGCAGATGAAGAACCGTGGAAACAAATAAAGACAAATCCAGAACGTGTAAAAACTATTATGTATGTTGCCTTACAAATTGCAACTGGTTTATCGGTTGTTTGTGAACCATTTTTGCCATTCACTTCAACAAAATTAAAAGGAATTTTATGTTTACGTCATTACGAGGAGCGTATAGATGAAGTAATCTCATCAAACAATAAGATTGTCACGACTCAAAAAAATGAGTCTCACAATGACGAATTAAAATGGAATGACGTTTCTGAAAAAACAGA